>Ga0115848_100045_pt1 | contig 28019 bp, 19 predicted proteins | sample InSIn3gowninarea_FD_83862 | JGI IMG/M metagenome (GOLD analysis project Ga0115848, IMG submission 83862) | reverse complement strand
GAGGGAGGGCGCCCTAATGAATAGAGACCCCACCTGGCCTCCCTATTGATTACTCGAAATAGAATCCCCTTCAACTGGACTCTTTCTGGGGTAGCGAATTCGGCCTCTCTCTCTTTCCTTCCCTTCCGTAACCAATTACAAACTGTAATCAACTGCTTGCCCCCGACCCAACATTTGGATCCAAGGGGGTTATTGAATTGGGGAGGAGAAGAGTATGGGCCTCGACAAGTAATCAAAGGGGTCGTTAATATTCCCGCCCTTCCAACATTGATTGCTGGTTTGGATCGATCTGCATTATTATCATTATGAAGGTGGGAGGGAGAAACGGAGAAGGGGATTGCTTCGGTGGGGGAGTTTGCCCATCCGTTGAAGGAGTAAGCCATTTTCCATAATGGGACGTTTCTCGTGGGACATTACTCCGTTAGCCAGATACTACCCATGCATCATATACGTGGAAGCTACTACCACCATTGACCATACATGTTTCACCCCCCTTCCCGTATCTAGCAGTTACGATCGAAGCGATTACTCACTCATTGATCCGGGTCCGGGTAATAGGCTCCGCCTCTCCGACCGAGATACAGATGCCCACTGGATAATAATTAGTAGTGAAAGATGGCCCTTGGAAAGGAATTATTAGTCGAGGAAGGCCCCACTCATATCGATGAAGGGTCGGCTTCCCCAACTACTGATTACAAACGGGATGGTTTCTCTATCAGTTGTTGCGGGAAGGGGGCCGGAGGGGCCCTTCGGGGAGACAAGGGACACATTAACTACATTTCCCCACTATTACCATCTCTTGTCGATACCTGCCCAGGTCGAGCATTCATAGATGGAATTGATAATAGTAGGGCTGGCTTACTCACTAACTCTAACTCACTCACTCTCTCCCCGGTAGGGCGATCTAACCTACTCAATATCGATCTCCCCGAGTGGCGCTTTTCTAGATAATCATGCAACCCACCGCTTAACGAATAAGGGTTGGATTCCTCCCTGCACCTTCCCCCTACCATTGCATCAATTCAAGCCGGATCGAATCAGGGTTATTGTTAATAGGGCATGCTCGGGAGTAGTGCCTTATCTATATCCAGGGTAGGCTTAGACAATCGAGAGGGGGTGGGCGCCCGCTTATTGTAACAGTAGGGGCCGGCATCTAGCCAGTCCGAATCATCCATCCAGGCGCATCAATCACAATTCCATGTTTCGAGTGCCCCTATTTATTCCCATTCCTGCGCTCCCGGGAGAAAGAAGGGGGACCGCCCTACACGATTGAGCACATTCACGGGATAGTAATAGGAAGCGCTTTGTGTGAATAGGGCAAGCACTTCCCATGATAATTCTTGCGGTCCACAGGTGGGGAATAGAATAGATTCGAGTCGCATCACCAACCCAACTATTGGGGTTTTAGGGCCAACTATCTCTTGGGCAATATTCGTTTATCGGTAGGATATGGGGAACCAGAAACGAACCTTCTGCTTCAAGGAATGGGGGTACTCCTGCCACATCTACTCTTTGGAGTAGGCTGGAACCATAGTCATCGTATCGGAGATGAGGGGTAATCGCCAACCTTCTCTTTGATTCGAGTAAAGGCCTTATATGGGAAGCAGTTGAAACTACTCTTTTGTTCTCCTACCCTAGTGGAATGGAACAGGTGAAGAATCATACCCCAACCTTTTCTCTCTTGCTTCCATCTTTATCAATAGAGGCTGGTCGCGATCGGCATCTCCTCTTGCTATATCTAATCCTTCATGGGAAGGCCGATCGAATAGGAGGAGGCAACGATGAGATATCAAGCTGATGACCTGCCACATCTACCCGATCCTGAACGATCAATGTTCTAGCCTTGCCCTCACATAGTTTCGTTTCGTCCAGCTCTGTCTCTCTGTTTGGATAGTCACCTCTTAAAGAGTAGGGCCTTCCCCTATTCCCCTTGATCAATACCCCATCGACCGGATTGAAATGCCACATCCAGATTCAAGCTATGTCCAACCCCAACCTTCCGATCTCCCGCCCAACCTTTTATCAAGAGGAGGAAACAACTTTATTACCTATCTTCATTCAGGAACCACTACTCCAATCAAATCGACATCTTTATCCAATATAAGGTGTGGCAACTCTTATCTATCTCCCCTTCTCGAATCTGTTGCCCGGATGGAAAAATGACTATGCGGGGAATAAGGGACTCACAAACGAAGCTATTTCATGAACAAACCCCTCATCTTCGCTAGGATTCATGCAGGGGATTTCTTCTCCTACCTTACTCTTATTCCCCGGAGAAGAGGGAAGGGAAACTGACTTGAAAGGGAGAAAATCTTGAAGGTAAGCGCTTTACCTCTATATCATCACCGGAGTGGAAGCAAGTCTGGGTTTCTATTCCCCACGCTTCTATTATCTGGCGAGTAAAGGCAAGTGCCGTCTTTATACATCTATAATGAGTCACTTCCCCTCAATGTGAAATGTCTTATTCACATAGCCGGATAGGAAGCTATTCCTTCGAGATAGAGAGGTTTAGTAAACGGCGAATACGGCTTGGGAAAGGAAGGGAAACCGCTAGAATAGGAAGGGCTAGAGCTGATATCATTAGCCCTGGGAAAGGGGGAGATTGTTTCTAGACCGCCTACTATTATCGGAATGATCTCCTGTAATAGTAGTAGAAGCATTGGTGGGGGTGAGCCAGAAGTCCCTCGGAGGGGATGGTTGTGGTAGAATACCCAGTACCACCTTCTTATTCCCACCCAACCCAGGGAAGAAAAAGTAGAGTGGATTCACTTTTCATTGATGGAAATGGAATATTTGGATCTGCTGCTCATCATCGAACGGGAACAGGAACTGAATCTGTAACTCGATTCGCTACCTCTGCTACTAAGACCCCCTACTATGGTACCACTACTACGGCCATTGATTAGACCTACTACGACCATTCTACTATGGTGCTTCAACTGGATCAACGATTGGTGAATCTGCTGCTGTTGCTGGATATGCTGCTGAGCATGCTACTGGGCATTCTACTGATGGTTCCACTCTTGGTGCTGCTGGTGGATACGCTACTAGTGATGCTGGTGGATATCCGTATATGTATCTATCTCTATCTGTAACCGGATCGACTTCTGCTTCTTGAACGACTGGATCAACGTTGGATCCACTCGCTATGGATCCGAAACTGGATCATTCACCGGTGCTTCATCAACTGAATAGAGAACTGACTCAACTCCATTGGCCGGAACCGGATCCACTACTGGTGCTGCTGGCCATGACGGGTATGGCTGTCTCTCTGTCTCGGCTTGGTTAAGCAGCCGGCTCTCCGGCTCGACTATTGATCCGGCCCTGGTGGGTCTCGTGAATCATCTGTTGCATATACTGGATCAACTGCTGAACCAACTGCTCCATATGTCTTTGCCTACAACACCGGGATCAATAATCAGAATTGGGTGGTTACGAGCTGAAATCATGCATTGACAACCTACGAGCAACTGTTAGTGGCGTACAATAAAGCAATGATTTATGAGGTCGCTCTCGATTAGGTCATTGAGCGAGGATCATACTCACATAGTGGTCATTGTTGGTGCTTCATTAAGGGTGCCCAGGGTTTATGGGATACTCTAGGACCCATTGAGACACTGCTTCGGGTGGTGTCACATATCAAAAATTCTATTCACAGCCGAGCGCACTTGGTAATCATATGTAATGTATCACGGAGAAAAAGGCTATGCATAATGTACCCTTGCTCCGTGCTTCCCCACCCCGCCCCGGGTGGAGGGGCCTTGCTTGCCCGCTTCGGACACTGACTAATGGATTGGGTGAGGGTGACCAATTGCTGCATGGGGGGAAAGGATTAATAGATGGATGCTTGCAAAGCGGGATAAGGAACTCTATTCCCAATCCGATAGAAGTTCCATTCCCCTAAACCACCCGATGGAGCCAAGGAGTGGTGTGCAATCTCTTGCTTCCGTTCCGTATTGAATCAACGTGTGCAATGCTCAGGTATTCGGTGTCGATTACCAGAAAAGGCGTCTCCCCTCGGCTCGGTACAAGGAGGTCAGGTGCCGGCCAGTTCAATATTCAAATATTCAGGTTGGTTCGCCAGCATGTGTCGGTGTCGCTCCCCCATTCCCCTGTGTTCAATACCGGTCGGTTATAAGCTCTATTATCCCACCAGGATAACCTAGTAATGACTGAGGTGCTTGAATGCCAACGGATTGACACGGCGTAAAACCTGTTTCTATCTGTAGCGCAACCAGTCCAGGATATTGAGATGTTCTAAGTCGGTTCTTCCCGGGTTCAATTACATATTCCTAAGGTTCCCACCCCCCCCAGCAAGCATCTCAATCATTTTCCTTCTCCGTGCGTACACCGCCCTCTCTTAACCCATCGAGAGCGTAATACTACTTTTTCGCTTTCTCATCCCCGGGTTCCCCCCGCTAGAAAGGATCGGGTCTGAGAAGTCATCCCGAAATGAGTGGGGGAAGGCTTGTCTGAGGCTACGGAATAGACAGAATGGGCATCCAACATGCATCTATAGAGGAAAGCGTCTAATGGGTGGGTCAGGTTTTGACCCCGTGCTCGAGATGGGAGGAAGCGGGTGGGTTAGGCAACTAAAGGTAGATCTGGAAGGTGGATGTCTTGAGGTTAGCTGAAGGGGTAGGATCCAGAGGGATTAGCTATAGTTATCCCGACCGGAGAAACAAACCATCATGGAGCCGGCCTGGGGAGGGAAAGAGAGGGAACCCAGCTAGCCCTGCTATACCTCGCTAACCGATGAGAAACTACTTTGGGAATCAGGGGGCTAAACGATTGACAGATACAAGGAAACGAATAGTGAATAGTGGAAATAGTAGGGAAGAGGAGACTCGCCATATCGCGATCGACATCTTACTCATCCGCATTCCCTAATAGATAATAATCATACCGATATATCGATTATCCGCCTACTCGGATCTATCGGTTAACACCGGTAGTAGTAGACATCACTACTATTGAAAAGAAATAAGGGGGAGGGAGTGCGATAATGGATTAATTAGAGGCCGCTCTCATTCTTTTCCGATTCATAATAGTAGGGTGGGGTAGAGAAGTTTCTAATACGTATGTAATAGGCAGGCTCTCAGGCAAATTACCTTGAATAATAATAGGAGGGCGTAATAGCCCAGTTGGTTCGTTCGTCAAACAATCTGGTTGGATTGTGTGAAACCGGCATCCCCGGCGGTCCACTCTCTCACTCTTTTCGGGCGGGATGATGTCCGCATTGGTACTTTCGAGGCCCGGGACATAGCCTTTTAATAGGAAGTAGCACACCCCGATCGACTCTTTGACGTGGGCCACTGACGGAGCAAATAAGCCTAACAATTCCATTCAATTCCCCCTTCTCATTAAGAAATGCCCGGGTCTAAATAATCAATTTCAACATTATGGACCAATCTCTACTTCCAGATAATCAAGGAGGTGGAATATCCACTCGACCGATTGGAAGCGAATTGGTGCGGGGCAGAAGCCGTTTCCTCTTTCTCCAATTTAGAGTCCAAAAACCTATTCTTTTCTTCTTCTTTTTCCAATAATCAATTTCTTCTTTCTAGGTGCGGGGAAGAAGCCGAAGAAGGGTAGTTGGCCAGGGCTGTGGGGCAGAAGCCGTTTCATGGATAGAGTGGATAGTTGGCCTCATTGATCGTAAGGTGGGATTTGTATCAATCCCAAGTGCCCAGCAGGAGCCGTTTCAGTGATACTGTTTGCCGGGGCCCGTTTCATCTAATTCTTCATGGCGACTCCACCCTATTATGCGGATATTCGAAATATCGGTAAGAATTCCTAGTAGGGGCTAGAGCCATTTCGCTTTGATTGGGAATCGTGAACACAATGAATTCCTCAATTCGTTCGGAATAGGAGACGATGCTTTGTGTAGTGAGTGGGGGAGCACACAATTCTTAATTGGGCCTTAGGTTCCAATAGGCTACCCCCACTATTCTGATAGGGGTGGGTGAGCAGCAGCGGATCGGGCATATCCTCTAGAGGAGGTAGGCCATGTTATCTACCCAAAACTATTCCAGATTAATTGACTCCATCTCCTCCTTCTATTGGGCCCTCCAACTTTTCCAATTCCCAGTCTCCATCCCCTTTCTATCTCCTCTACCACTGCTTCTCGATGAAGGGATCGGACGGGGGCCGCCCATCCGGCTGGATAGGGACAGATCCCAACTCCGGCACCTCCCTCGGCCCCAGACTGCTTCCCTCATCACCAGGCGGGAATTCGATCGATTCGGCGCATTAGCTTGAGGCAGCAGACACTGCTATTGATACGATAACATGCCCTCTATTGCAAGAAAGGGATTGGTTCATTAACCGGGACACAGCATTAGCTAGAGGGTTCCTTCACCCCTATGGTTGATGCTGGGGGCCATCAGAGTTGGGGCAAGCATCCCGCCAACTAGTAATAATGATAGGGGACTGAACGGCCATGGCGACAACAACCGAACGGCCAATGGATTGGAATGGGGTCCTAGATTCCCCACCGGGGGATGAGGAGAGATGGGGGGCCGGTCTTCAATGTATTCATATTGCTCCTACCCCGAGCCTTATTGAACAGATCCCAACTCCTCAATCCATAGGGCCGCCCCATTAATCTCTATAAGACTCCTGTGAAAAGCGAATTGATACCAATCCGACCCCCCGACTAAGGGGACTAAACTGAGGGATTCTATGGATGAGGGGTAGAATGGATTGCCTGGGCCCGGCCCACTATTAAAGCGATTTGGCAACCGGGACACAGATCCCCTGAAAAGAATAATCGATAGGGGGCCGGTCTCGGAGGGATAGGTCTGACGACTAATAGTAATAATCTAGCTATTGAAGCGGATCCACGGACTGCCTACCCATTGGAGGGAGCAGGGAACGGAACACTGATCCCCGGGATTTGCCCGGATTGGCGCCCCGCCCACCGCTTCGACCGCCAATGATGAGACTGCTTCCCTCATCACCATCGATACCAGGAAACAACCAGATTGATTCATCCTCTATTCCACACTCGAGGTAAACACGGAAGCTATTACAGATTCGAAGGGAGGGCCCTCTGTGAGAAGAGACGAATCACATTTCCCAACTCCTCAATCCGCCGGTTACTACCGCCTAGAGGATCGCTCTACCGCCCCATCAATCTCTATTAGACGGGGTTTGGATCACCCTGGGGGAAGCGATTGGTTAGATCAGTCTCATCTCCCTCAATCGCCCAATCAAACTGGTAATTGTAACCCCTAGCTCCATCGATCCGGGGAATGGATAACCAGTATATAGCCCCATATCCGGAATTCTAGTTTGAAGGCGGGGATGGGTGGGGACAACACGATCTTGCTCGTTCATCAGTGAAAAGGTGGGCCGGAAACGGAACGCGCAAGGTCAGCGTGTTGGACCAGAATGAGCCAGCCCGATTATGGTCGTGTGGATCGGGGTAGACCTCAAATGTCGGGTGCCTGTGTGTGCAATTCGGCAGCTCCGGCACGCACAGATCTCTAATGCGATGTTGATCTTTTAATAATAAGTGGGCGAGAGATAGCGCCCCTATCTCGATCAACTATCCATTTAGATAGAAAGCATTTTAGGGCTGGTTCGGGTATTATTGATTCTTGGTTGGTTGGTGCGTTATTACTATTGTTATGACGATGAATATTGAAGTTAATCGCCTAGAGGTGGCGGTTGGAGCACATCTATGGATTGGTTTAAGTGCTTGAATAAGGGCGAGTTATTATTCAAAGGAGTACTTGATTGATCGTGATGAAATGATTTGCACCGCTCGATGGGGAAGTAAGTGCCCCTTACCACTTAGTCTGGTTAGGCTGTACCCCGAACACAGGGAGAATGCTCCCACTCCACTTAGCCGTTTGGTTAGTCACACCGGAGCAATGGATCCATATATCCCCTCCACCTTTATGAATTCATTAACACATATGAATGGGGCTCTAGCTTGCCAATCACGAGAAAATAGGGCTCTTGGACTTCCACCCATGAAATAGCACGATGATTGATTGATCCTAGGATTCAGTTGACTCTACGAGGTTCGGAATCAGGTTGGGTCGGCTGCATGCACACATATATGATAGAAGTTGTGAGAGGAGATAGGCATGGGGTGTAGTGCCACCTACAGGGATGGGTTACAAGCTTCAATCGATTAGTTACCCGGACTTCGTTTGCATGCCCCAATCAATTCATCGATTCATGATGATAGGGCTTGGATTGAATCCAATGATAGGGCGGATCGGGATATGCCTGGACGGATCGTATAGGAGGGGGAATGTGCTGTCTGTAAACATAGGCACGGTCCCACCCATACCCATCCAATCGCAACTTATTATATGGAAAAGGGCACAGGTGAATCATCACTAGAGGCTAATCCCGTGCCTTATTGTAACAGTAGGGCTCAGGCATTAAAAACCTATACTCGCCGACCGGAATAGTGTCGACTTTCTACGGAAAAGGGGCACTCACTCACCTCTATAGGATAAGCAAGCAGCTCTGGAATGACCCGCTAGAGGAATTCGGTGCCCCCGGCGTTCGATCATGTAGAAAAGGGGCGGCCCTACCATCAATTAAAGGCAAGCGCCCCTACTATTATTAATTGAGCCCTTAGATCGAGAATAATAAGCTTCTCGACATTTGATCGGAAATGAAGTAAAACCAATCCCTTATCATAAATTGATGAATTGATAGGAGCGTATGATTTCGCATGAGAGCATCGTACTCTGCTTTCATCGCATCAGCCCCTGAAACAAGAAGAGTGGGATTATTACGAACAGAAAGCTGCAATCTTCTACCCATAGGAGGTTGGTTATAAGGATTGAACCACAACACTCGACAACTTCTACTTATAGGGGTTTGGTTCCAAACCCGCTTATCGTAGTAGTAGTAGGGCAGATTCACTTCTTTTCGAGTGGCACGCCCCCCTTTCTATACAATAACCGGCTATAGTAGAGTTCGAACTGTATCAGTCGACTCGGCTCATCCAACTCGGAGGCCTTGACGTCTTGTACCATTTAGGTACTTCCCTCTGCCCCTCCCCCCCGGTCGTATCGGCCCTTCTTCTGATTCGGCGGCCTCTCCCCCCAGAGTAGAGAAGAGGGCTCCTGCTTATTTCTCCTCGATATCCATCGGGTCGACTCGTTTATTCGGGAGAAGTTGCCGGACAACTGCTGGTTCTTGCGACTGAATCTCATCGAAGATGACATCTCTGCTTCTGAAGATCTTTTGGATTGTAGGATCGAATAGCCGATAGGCCTTCGATTTCCTACTGTACCCGAGAAAGAGACACAACATGCTTTTCCCATATTTCGACGGTTGGGAAAGGCTGTTTCTGTTCCGGAACAACATGTGCCTAAGCAGTGCTCCCGGAAATCCCGCTTCACGCTTCCTGCCCGACTCAAATAGTAGTGCCGTAGCCCCATCATTCGATTCGCACACCATTCAATGCTTCTGCTTATTCTATAGGAAACTAGCACTTCCTATTCCTTAAGGCGGGCAAATACACAGCCCAAAAGACTGGTCCCTTTATCGATTAATGGGTGGGCGATGCCTATTATTGTTTCGAGGGGTAGAAAGGGCCATATCCATGCCTAAGGAAAAGCATGGAACGCATCCCCTACTATTACAACAAGCGGTTTTCCATACACGGAAGTGATAGGCTTGTTAATACGTATCCAATAGACTCAGGGCCCCACTATTATCATTTCTTGTTCTTCTTCAAAGGGAGGCAAGGCGGCCCTATGGTCGAAACCGTTCACTACAGATTCTTATCCCACTCGGGAGCTCTATCATCTCCTCATCCAGGCTCTAGTACCAGCTGGCCACCAACCACCGCCTCGTATACCTGGGGGCCTTCTTCCGATCCATCTAGCCTTCTATGGGCGAATAGGCAAGGGTCACCAACCATGGCCCCACTATTATTGGGATGGTTTTACGCCCTACTAGAATAACATCTATGGAGTCGGAGTACGGTCGGTTCGGCTCTATTACATGGTTCGGCTAACCACGGGAAAGAAAGATTGGTTAAACCGCCCACTCTTCATTAAGAATTTTAGTCATTCCGATCAGAGTGATCTATCCATTTCGATATCCGACCACTATTTGCGACCACTTCTTGTTCATAAAGTTCTTCAATTCGATCCACTATTTACTAACAAATTGTTTGTCTCGAGGGGGTCATCAATCCAATCATCTCGGTGGGGGATGGTTTGGAAGCGCTATTTCTGGAAACCACCTACTATTGAATCGAGGAATCCGCCTTACTCGAATAATGGGGCCCCTGTTTCTTATAGATTGAGAAATTCATACAGGCCCCCATTATTATTCAAGTAAGGCACTTCTCTAGGGAGAAACGATGCATGCCTATTACGGCATCATTGAAGGGCCGGGTAGCTTTCTCAATTCATTAATATGAAAGAAATAGGGGCCGCCCGCCGTAGCAGTGCGGTTTACACAAAGTGCTAAGTATTCGTTCCCCGTCCCCACCATAGTAGTGGAGTCTAGCCTTTCTATAGAATCGTAAAGGGTTGTCTCGATTGCCTCCCCGTATCAATGAGCCCATCATATATGTCATAACAACCCTAAATAGCCAACCGCCTTCTCTCCCCACCCCCTTCCACTACTCGGGGGGCTTGCTCGAATAATAGAACGAAGGGACGCCCCCGCTTTTCATCCCCCCCGGCAATCTCTCCTTCCCTCTCTCCCTCTACTATTATCATTGCTTCCCCGCTCGACTCCACTCGACTGGACTCCACTCCCTTGATTTCATGAGAGAATATGGCAACTTCACTTAATAAAGGTGGAATGGCTTAATGGTGGCACACACCGTTCAATAGTAGCGATGAATAAGGGTTGAATGGCGTGACACGGTTCGGGTTAGCGGTTAGCTCAACCGCCCCCTCTATCAATCGATCTATTGCATAAATAAACCCACCCCCTACTATTTCAAGCTGACTATCCCTTCTACAGCTTAGCCTTTTCTAGTGGCATTATTATTCGATGAGGTAGGTAAGCAATGCGCTTCATTTCATATTCATAGTAGGCCAACCCTTATTAGAACTTCCCCTCCCCTACCAATTCATTAATAGCCCGGGGCAGGGGAGTGAGCGCATCTAATGGGCGCCACCTGGAGTAGAGGGTAGGCATTCGATCCATTCCTTTGCTTATTCATTAGCCATTTACCCTGAACCCATCCCCGCCTTCTCCTTTCCAGCCCTTTCAATTCGCGGATAATTGGAAAATACGCTAATAGTAATAAGGGATCATTTGCGCATATTTCGATTATCCGCAAATTGACTAGACCTTTCCATAGGGAGCGCCCCTTTCTGCCTTTACGATCATCTAGCGAGCCAGTGGTACATCTAGCCGGCCAATAGTACCTCCTGATATGAGTGGGCATGGGGTAGTGAGTCAGGGAGGAGGGCTCATAAAACGTATATAGTAGTCAACCCTTCCCTTCGTTCCTGGTTCTCTAGTTTCAGATCTTGCCGCTCGATCCTTCCATCCTGTTGCTCAATCCGGACTTGCTGTGCCTTGATGAGCAGCTCTTGATCGCGGATTATGTCGAAGAGGTGACCGTGACTCTCGCCACTTTTCCTCCGTATCCATTCTCTTACCCAATATCTCTATATCGTGGGCTAGCATGCCTAATCTAACGAAAACCAAGGGCTCGTCATCCTCCGATATTTCGATTATCCGCAAATAAGGGATTCCCCGGGATCATTTACGCATATTCCGATTATCCGCAAATTGTGGATAGTTCCTTTCCGCCTTAGAAGGATTGGATGGACGCCTTCTCCCACTACCGGATGCAGGTGACAGTCTGGAAAACAGCTAGCCAGGGACAACCGCCCACTCGAGCCTGGGTGGGGGCCTTTGGCCGTAGACAGTCTGAAAAATACCAGGGCGGGGGACAACCACTATTTTGATTATCCGCAAATTGACTAGGAAGCGCATTCTTAAGAGAGAGAAATCAACGCTCAAACTTAGTGATGGGTCAACTATTCATGATTCCGGTTCTCCTAATCGTACAGGCAATTCTCCTAATAGTAATGGTACAGGTGATTCTCCTAATAGTAATTGTTCTTCCCCAAATCATGCTCATGAGGAATCTGCTTCTGATTACGATGCTACGGAACCTGCTCCTTATGCTCCGGAACCTGCTTCTGATATTACCGAGAATGATGATCCCCTGCCCGGATTGAAGCACATCTCCCTCTACCAATTAATACAGATGGCTAGAAACGCCCATCAATTCGAACGAAGAATTCATACCCTGGAAACCGATATTTCCCACTTCCGGCATAGGCTACAGTGCTCCGACTATGTCACTCAGTCACTCCAGGAACAGCTCCTGCTCACCCGGGTTGATCTTCTCGAAGACGCACTCTCCCTTATGATGGAGGATGGTTCGTTCCCGAAAGCGCTTAAAATGGGCATGATCCCGAGCTTTTCTTCGGCTATTGAGGAATAGCTCTAATTCCGTACTACCTTACTGAAAGACTAGGTTCCTCCCTTCAGCCCTACAATACTAGGTTCCCGTAATACTAGGTTCCCGTAATCAGGGTACCGTAATACTAGCTTCCTATAATAGGGCTATCTCCGCCTATAATAGGGCTATCTCCGGTCGACCCGACCCGAGTTGGATGGACATACCTTTTAGACCAGTCAGTCCCAGTGAGCGAAAGAAAGCTCCTCTACCCGTAGTTTCCCCTATTGACCGATTTTGGACCGAATCAGGACGACCACTCTATTATATACGTTTTATGCCCATTTACCACCGACAACAACTGGTCTAAGGGGACAGTAACTCGTCTAAAGGGACAGTCCTCCTTTAACGTATATCATAGATCCGATATGCGCTATTGACCTCCCTTTATCGTTCCCATTCGTTCGAAGGTGCGCCCGCCAAGACCTCAAGCGGAGATTGAGGGGACCCAGTTTCTGATATGATAATCGCAACATGATTGATACCTTCCTCCTTTATACCAGCAACTGCACCAGCAACGGTACCATTCACCCCACCAATACTTGTATGAAGGTCATCCCCACTTTTTCCATAGCACGAGTATCCACTCGGGCATCGCAACCTGACAAGGGACAATCCCGCAACCAGGCATCGCAACCTAACACTAAACCTTCGGCAGGTCATTTCCCATCTTGGATGCATTTGCGGATAGTTGGAATATACGCTGCTCCCGATAGGTGTAGTAATGAAAGGGTTGGCTTGAGCATGAGAAGCAAGCTCTAGCTAATGGTGTGCGGTTCTGTCCCCCAAGTATCGGATACGAGCTTGGCCTTTACTATTAATCGGCCTTTACTATTGATCGCTTTACGGAAATAGGGCCCTTGGCCTTTACTATCCTTCAAGAGCTAGCGATATGCATAGCTGTCACTAGGTGGGCCGAGTTCCTCTCTCTTCTCTTTGGATGATTAGCCGGTATACGAGATAGTGAAGCATGCCCCCCCAGAGCTGTTAATAGTGGATGGTCTAACCCCCCTTTATCCAATGGATTGGAGTAGGAGCGACCAGCAATTCTCCCTTCCTTCGATCGATGATTAGTGGTTGGAGATCCTTCTAGCTGTCTATCTAATGCTCGATGATGGTGTGGGGGTGTGCTGTCTTGCTACCCCCGACCGAGAATGCCTCGAGGAGTGGTATCGAGTCGACTTCACTGATAAGTGGTTGGATATTGCCAGTTACTAAATTCCTATTCATGGGATGTCTCGATCACTTGGGCTAGCTGTCCATCTAATACTCCCTCCTATATGATGACTGGTGTCTAAGGTCCTATTCCCCAGTAGTCGCTACTTCGATTGGCGTTAACCGCTTCATTTCGATCGGTTGCATCGGATGACTTGCACCCGAAATCTCTGCTATTTCCCATATCTCTAATCACTTGCTTGCTTTGGGTTGGCCCCACCTTTCTCGGTAGCCCCCTCCCTTTGAATCCATTGATTCTGGTCAATAAGCCTGGTCCTCCTAGTAGTAGCACTAGCTCAGTCTTACTACGCTTGGTGTGACTACTATCCCTTCCCTATGAAGAATGTAAGAGAAATGTGCCGAATGAACTAACAGCCGACCTTTCCCATCTTGGATGCATTTGCGGATAATTGGAATATACGCTGCTACCAAGCCCGACGAGAAGGAAAGAAGTTGCTTTCCCTCAACCTCAAATCCTTAAAGGATAAGACGATTCATTCCGTTTATTATGTTCTTACCGGAAGGGTCAATTTGCGCATAATTGGAAAATGCGCTGCGCCAATCTACTCATAAGAGGGAGAATCCTAGCTCTATTCCCTTAGATTCGGGTTGGATGCATTTGCGGATAATTGGAAAATACGCTAATAGTAATACTGGAATAGTACCTTGCAGCAGCGGATCTCGATCAATATTGGCTTTTAGTAGAGCCCTCCCCCAGGCAAGCAACCAGTCCCTTGAATTCGCGGATAATTGATAAATCCGCAAATTGCTCTAGTCTTAAGGCTTAGGGCTTAGGGTTTCAAAAGGGATGGGCTAGGGCTTGGCTGAGAAGGGCTTGGGTCTAGATCATCCGATAATTGGAATATCCGCAGATAGCAGATTCCGCGCCTTACCCATGGCCCTACGACTACTAGATGCGCAGCCAATACTGGGGTTCCCCTACTCACGCACCTCACTTCCATTCGCCATTGCCTTACTGAGAAGAGGTGAGGGCCCACGTTCGGCATAGCTGAATCAATGGATCAACTCACTCTAGATAGCTATCGAGCTGATCCACTTGCCTCAGGGAGAGAAGCCACTCCCACGGTTCAATGCCTCGTCTGAGGAGCTATGCCCTGCTGAGCGAAGCGCTTCCAATCGTAAGCAATGATGGCATAGCTGGATTCCCTCTTCGAGTTGCGTGCCGCTCTATCAACTCGGGCCAATGTTGATCAGCGCTAACCGATACCCAGCTGATTCGATGCCTTACTATAGAAAGGGGATTGATTCTTGGAAATGTTGACCTCCTAATAAAGAGGGCTCGTGCCCTCCCGGACTCCCCCTATTGTTTTGTTTTGGAAGTTCTTTCAATTCCAAGCTTTTTCCACACCACTCACTCCTTCCAACCCTCCATCACCTCCTATTTTGTGTGTAACCATGAGGAGCCAATCTCTTGCATACGGATTAGCAGAGACGGGGTGGCGAATGACCAAAGGGAGTCCTAAAGGGCTCACCTCAGGTCAATGAAGTAAAGCAGGGGGAATGGGAATGGGGATATGGGGAAGCGTACGACCGACACGATTATGAGAAATGCCCTTAGCTAGAATGAATGGCCGATCGAAGGTAGTACGAGTAAGTTTCATAAAGATCCTAGAGACCGTTACCCCCTCGACTCTCACGAGGAAATGCTACAACCACTTATGGAGAAATGGGAGCAGCAGGAGGAACAAATCCGACAACTTGAATTCGCGGATAATTGAAAGCAAATTGCTAATGCCCTTAGCTAGAATGAATGGCCGATCGATCGATAGAACTCAGCTTTACTGGAGAAAGGCTGATTAAGGGGCCTAACCAAACAGTAAAAAAGGGGGGTGCGGAGAAGAAACCAACAGGGGGAGAGGCCAAATCTCAACTTCTCAATAGCAAGCCCTCTCTATGAATAAGGTGCATCGACACGAAAAGCAATGAGCTCGGAATGAAGCTGCATAAAAGCCCAGTGAGGGAGAAGACACGATAGAGATGGATGGAGGAGAATGCTACTTCAAAGTATGGGAATGGAGAGGGGCATTGATGGAGTTGGTGAGTGCTTTAGAAGAAGGGGCGACGAGACCTTGCATTTCCGAGTGCGCCATTCACGGCTGGAGGTACTATCCATCGCTCCTTTGCCTCGCATCGATTTTCGGTGAGCAGGTACCTCTCATAGATCCAAAGCACCCGCGAATGATGACGGTCTAGCTCTCATCCATCGTTGGGGGGAGAAGCTCAGGTTGGTGAAAGCGATCCCGACCGAAAGGAATTCGAGTCGCCGCCATATCGCGCGAGAACGGGAAGGCAGATCGATCGGTCGAGTACCGCTACAAAGCCGCTCCACTCGCTAATCGATAGATGAGATTGCGCACCGCTCGAGCGAGCAAGATGTGTCTCGGCCTCTATTTACGATTTAGCGACGAGCCACATGCCCACCGCGAAATAAGAGTGTCCCCCTTCTCGCTCAGTAAGCCATCCCACTTCTCATGCTTGGCTGATGCTCGGTCGAGGGAATAAGAATGGAAGAGGCGGGTTCTTTTCACCCGATAGAGTGAGTTAGATTGCGTGTGTTATGACGAGGCAATCGGCCAGCCTATCGCATAAGCATTAACGACCGACATGAAGCGGGATCGGAAGTGAGTGCTGCTAATCAGTATATAAGAATGGGGCCTTTCTCCCCATTGTTGGAGTTCACCCTTTTCTACGGATTACTCCTAATTCCATCTACCAGGTTCGAGCGAAAGCAAACCCAATTCCACGATTATTGAAGGGGTGATTGAGTCATGAGATAGCACTCGTTTCCCTTCCATAACTTCTCGCTTTCCCATATACCAATTAAGGTCCCTAAGCAGTCAGGCTGGACCAACCGAACGAGAAGTGGCACAAATCATCCCATTCCCATCACCCCGGTTGTGAGCGGATCGAGCAGAGTCGATAATAAGCCATCGCAATCGATCAGTCGAGTGCCGTTACAAAGCGCCCTAATGAGATAGGGGAAATAGAACGTGCGTGTTCCCCCGTATCGATGCCGCTAGATGTCGATCCCCACTCCTTTCTTAGGGGTGACGTATCGCTGTTAATCAGTATATAAGAATGGGTCCTTTCTCCCCCCTTCAATATCTCAAATCAAGTTCCCATTTCTTTGAAGCTAGTGCGGGAATGAAGCAAGGTTTTAAAGACGTATATAATCTAGCTTTCTCTTAATCGGGTCGCCCCCCAGTGGATCAGCTGGCTGCAGTAATTCAGGGTTCGAATCCCTCCCTTTTGATCTTCTAGACTAGAGCCGAACGCGAAGGCTCTATTCGAGGCCTAGGGCAGGTTATCGTTTATCTGCTCTAGCAATGTGGTCGTACGGGGGAACACCAGGGAGAGCTTGCTCTATCTTCCTACGCAAAAGATTATTCAAGAAAGAACAAACCCCGGGAGAAACAAACCCCGCAACCCCAACTTATGCGTCACTACCACAACTTATCTGTCAGGCGATCGTTATAAACGTCATAACGGAATCGAGCATGATAGGTATAACTCCAATCGATTCTCTGCGTATTAACGACTTCAATGCATCGACCTATTAATATCCCAGGGAGTCGAACCCCAAACCCTATACTATACTATACTAGACTAGGGCGCTCCACCGAGCTTCTCCTCTTAGATGCTAATCCATCGACTCTAGGAGGAGACCGAACCTAACAGCGAATTATCCGCTGTTCCACTCATAAACAGAGAATACGGCAAATGATCCCACTCTAAAGAATGCTAGCTTATCGAGAAAAAGATTCGATAGAAAGACCCCGGATTCCGACTTATAGATATAGGGGCGAATAGAATATCTATGAACCTGATCGTGACGAATGGGTTGCAACTTATCTGGCATAGTGACAAATGGGTTGCAACTTATCTGTCACTGGGGAAGGTCTATTTACCGATATCTCGGTTATCCGCAAAAACCATCTCTTTGACACTTGCAAATTGACACTCTTCTCTATCAACCTGCAATTTGACACTAGAAACCTCCCCTCACTGCGGTCCTGTAATAATAGCTGGCTTTCTCTCTCACTGTACTGGGCAAGCTAACACGTATAAGACGGATGCATTGGCTTTCCCGGGAGTATACTCTTATTTGGATACTGATGCTGGTAAACGAAGGGATACTCATGCTGGTAAACAAAGAAACTGAATCAACCAACTATCCCTTCAATAATAATGACAAAGGGCGAACAACACTTCGAGTAAAGAGAGGCGCCCACTAGATAAATGAGGAACAGATCCCCTCTATATGCGGTGAAAGGGTGAAGGAGCAACCAACAAAGGGGGGATCTTCGCCCACCTAATCCTAAGAAGAAAGGCATCTCTTCCCATTGGAGAAGCAGACGAGGAAGAGATAGCCCGGAGCATTAATAGAAAGAGAAAGAGGCCTACTCTATCAATAGCTGGAAACCGGCGAGCCCTACTAGAATGTTTGTACCACCAGGATACCCTATCTCAAGGGAATAGAAGGGGATCACTCCACATAACTGTAGTTGGCGCCCTACCATTAATCAGAGAGACAGAATACTACCGATTGGGAATCGGAAACGGGGAAGGGGCCACTGAAGAAGCGACCGGGGATAGCATCTTCGCCCACCTCCTCTAATAGTAGCAATTGGAATAGGGGGGGATACTTACGAATGAATGAAGGGGATAGCTCTCGGGATGGGACAGATCACCCACTATTCGAAGAACAGGAAGCGGGAGGTTCAATGCTGATTGATGGGATCGGGTAAACGGGGAACAATAATCTTAGTTTGCTAAGCTGGGAATGAAGCACCGATAAAGGCCCGGCTAGATTCCAAGCTGTAAGCCATTATACCGGAAGCAAAACGCCACCACAGGCTTGCACAGGATTCCTAGTTTACCAATACCAAGAATCCACGCTACCGCCCACTATCGTTTACCCGTATCTGGGAGGCAAAGCGGATATAGCTTAGGGCTTGCTTCTAATACCCATACCAATGGAATGGAAAACCGAGGGGACTGGTACCGAGAAACTAACAACCGGAATCAGGGATTGGACTACCAGTAACAGAATCATAGGGTCCACCTGCTACTAATGCCTAGATGGCTAAAGCCAACTATCAAGGGACAACACTAATGCGAACGGAAACCATGGAGAGCACAGAAGGATCACTATTATGCTGGTCAAGAGAGAGAGTATTGGCCCTGGGAAGAGACAGGTATACTTATACCCAGTTACGAACTAACAACCGGCACCAGTATCGGATCTATAGTTAGAGTTTACTATCACTACTATTATCCAGTACCTATACTATCCAGTACCTAGTATCAGTAGACCACCTACCCGGGAATCCAGCCTATACCAATACCACTATTACAGTGAGGGATAGGGATTTGATCAGTAGATGTGGAGGAGGAAACAATATCAAGATTTTCAACTACCAACCCTTGATAGAAACAGAATACACCCATTGGAATGATACCACCTATGGAATGAATAGGGGATCGGATCAAGGGCCAGTAGAGAGAAAGGACTGATACCATTACCAACTAACATAGCCACTCGTACCAAGGAGAGGGGAATGGAAGGAGAAGAGAGGCTATTTATACCCACCTATGCTGGTCAAGAAAGAGAATATTTTCTATAGATTGAAAAGTCGTCTACTTATACCCGAAACTAACAACCGGTAATAGTGGGTTTACTATGAAATAATAGGATAGATTCTATTCCTTGAGTATCAATATCAATAATAGAGGAATCATACTCAACTAATAGGGTCGGACTTTGCTACAGGTAGTAGATTCGTCCATCTCTCCCATCTCCGCAACTCATTAGTCGAATCAGACATTCCCTAAGAGTTGAGTATTCTAATCCCTTCCCTAGCCCTAATAGAAGAGTATCCTCATCCATTCCCTATTAGTCGAGTCTGATTCATAAGGATCGAATAGATTGCTGCTTAATCCATCGAACAAGGGTATCTTCCCATCTAATAGCCGACCAACAGACAAATGGGGAGAGGGGCGGGGATCACTATGAAAGGGAGGGGATCACTATGGAAGGGATAGTTTACTAATCCATCGTACCATTAGAAAACAATAGGTTGGGGGATCGCCAATCAACACAAAGGATTAGATTTCATACTAGATTCTATTCTATATGCATCAACAACTATTGAAGGGAAAAGAAGCCTCATCTTGAATCGAATAATTGATACTCTAAGAAGCCATTCGAGCTATCGGGCAAGAGATTGAATACTAGTGGAATCGAGGGATTGGAGACGTGAATCTAATCATCAATGGAAGAGTATGATCATCCCATATCAAATGGTTCAATCTGATCATCCCCAACCAACTATTATTATCCAGTTCGGGTCTGATCATCCCATATCGAATATTCGTACTGGTAAGGCGCCCTACTATCAATCAAATGGATGCTTGATTCGATCTTCCCCGATTAAACTAATTGTTAATGCTCCAATAGTATGGAGCAAGGGATCCATTGAAAGGGATTGGGGTCAAGGCCCACTGGAACAGACAAGCGAATCGATATCAACCTGCGGAATTCTTATTCTTGCAGGATCTGGGGGATTGGATTCCAAGGGATGAGATCCCCTTGCTTCTAATAAATGAATAGATTCTTATTAGAGTGATTGAATACTGGAAAAGGTGGAAGGCCTTAGTAACGGAGAGATTCTTGAACTATCCCGCCCTTTATTATGCCATTTACGATCAGATCCCTTAGATTCTAGATTACCCACCTCTACCGGGAGGGCTTAGGGGAAAGAAAGGGGGACGGAGTATTGGTTGGGGAGCTGGCTATTTATGCAAAGGATCTTCGCCCACCGGGGGAAAGGCTAGTTGGGGGATAGGATCTCCGCCCACCTAGTAATGGTTTACTTCTCCTAGGAGTAGGGGCTAGGGGCAAACAACGCTTCAAGCTATTGATCGAATGAATAGGGGACATTCACTACAAACTGCATCTATCGAATACTGGTGGGTGGAAGGGGCTAGAGTGCGAGGGGAATAAAGGCTACCGCCCACTATAAGGATAAGGGGCCTAGCTACATGGAGCGATAAGGTAGTGGGCGATGACTTCATAGTCATTAGCCAACGTTGCTTCAATGGACAGGGATGAAAAGGGGAATCGAATCAAGCTATTGATTAAATGGATAGGCCCACCTCCTCTATCCAATAGAATAAGGGGAATTAGGGGGAATTAAGGCTAGTATCTTCCGGATACTTAGGATGGCTCTCTATCGAAAGGGATAGTTTACCCACCTATCTATTGAAAGGGATAGCTTGCGAAAGACAGGGTTCACTAATCCTAGGAATGAAGGCTAGGGGCAGACAACGAGGCGCCCACCCTGTCTCTAGCCTCAGATATATGCCCCTCATATCAAGAAGAGGGCATTTGCCCCATAAGTTCACCAATCCAGAGTATTAGCGGTGCATGCCTATCCCATCCATTGAAGGGGATGGCTCTCTATCGAAAGGGATAGACTTACTTCAAGGATTCTTGCCGGTCTCACCTTGCCTAATCGAAGATACTCCATATTCAATGAAGGGGAATCAAAGGAAGGGAAAAAGAAGGGGGCGCCCACCTCCTCTATATTCACGAATGAAAAGGAGGATAGTCATTCAAAGGGGAAGTCCAGAAAGAAAGGGGGCTTCAACCCGCCTATTATTCTTAAGTTCACTAATCCCGTATTAGCCGACTAACGAGAGAGAGGAAATCCAATAGTAGTGCCCCCTTGGACTCATACTTGCCCATCTATCGATTGAAAGAAGGATTCTTCGCCCACCTCCCCGATACAACAATAATGGGGAAACGAAGAGGGTTTTTTTCATTAGAAAACACGCGCTACATCAGGAGTTTTTAACATCGAGGATAGATTAGCCATCCGGGCGACGCGACAAAAGTCCCATTTTCTTTAAGAAATAGTGACGCCCACGGGGAAGAAGAACTTTATTTCCTGCGAAGGAATACTATTCATTGGATAGAGAGGCGTATTGGTTAGAGAGGCATATTGGTTTAGGAGAGGATCAGAAACCACCGCCTATAGAGTGGGATAGAGAGGCCAACCTCCATAGTGAAATAGAGTCGAGTTGCTGTATCATTCCCAGAACATCAGTGACTCTTCTATTTAATAGAGGGAGGGACTTGACCCATCTCTGTAGAGGGATGGATCGGCGGATAATTCGACATATCCTAGCTAGTAATAGTGGGGCCAAGGGAAAGGATCGGAAATGGGGGTGCCGATTCCAACCCTTTACTAATAATGGCCTCCCCGATCAAACAGAATGGATAGGGGAGTGATCCGGTATACCTACTTAGCTATCTATCCTATCTATATCCCTAAGGGTAGGTATCTATCCCTCGATCTATCCATTTAGAAATCTCTCCCTCTTGCTCCTAATCCATCCCTCTCGCAATCCATCTATCAATCCATCTATCTAGGAATCTATCCATCAATGGCCTCGATTGCTTTATCAGTCTAAACCATTGCTTCAAGTAGGCACTCAATAAACTATGTCAAATGGTCACGTATGCAAAAAATATGGGCATTATCGCTTAGAGAAGTAGCTTTGAAGTGGGAGAATCTGCTTTTCGAAGAGGCGCCTTGCCTTTTGTTAAACCAAGGGGAGGTTGGCCTTGATCGGATTGGAGTGGCCATTGAAGAAAACTATCCCTTTGATGGTTGAGGTATGCTCCGAAGTAAGAGGATCAGTTGATCGGATTCCCAATGGTAGCTGCTACTAGGGGCTTCTCTCGAATTCAATAGCGCTTTCGCGTATACAAATGATGAAGCGCTCCTCTGTACCCTCTTATCCTAATAAAGGCGAGCTGGCCTTCTTCTCTACCGACCAGTGGTGAGGGCAGGTAGTCAAGTAGGTTGCTATCCCCCGCCCCGTATATTATTTCGGATTGGAAATAGCGCTTTAACGTATATAACAGATCGGTCAAGAGAGGGGTTCTTATTAAGAATGGAATAGAAGGCCGGCCCAACCCTTCGTTGTTCTCCTAATAATGGAAAGGGAGACTGCCTAAAGCTCTGTTTCTTGAGAGGCTTTGTTAGGGGGCAAAGTGGGCGGGGTCAACCTTCTATAGTAAAGCGCTTTTTTTATTGGAAGGCCCATGTTAATACGTAGGTAATAGTGGGCCGGGGAAGGCCAAGAATAAGACCCTGTCGATTCGGTTGCCGGTACATAAATCGAATGAAAGGGGTTTTTTCTTCTTCCCCTTTATTCATCGGTCATCATAGCTACTCAATTAGAAGCCGGGGGGAAGTTGTTAATGCGTAGAGAATAGATTTCTTCATTCGGCTATCGATTTCTTCTCCAATCTAGCCATCGATTTCTTCTCCCGCCCTTGTTTCCACGTCCGTAATGGATCGGTCAAGAGAGGTGTTGGGCCCAGGAAACGAGAAAAGGGGGCAATTACCTGGCCTACTGAAGAAATGGAGTGGTCTATTATATACGTGTTAGCCGCGATAGCCCAAACAGAGGGAATGGATGGCCCAAACGAATCTGTAACCGAATTGACAAGGGAGATGGCCAACTGAAAAAAAGAGCCACCACTTTTGTTACCCAGCTTGCCCATCCATCCATTAGAAACGGCCAACTCAATCTCATTGGGCACCGGAAGCCACCCCCTCTAATTTAGGATAAAGGGATTAGACAGCCACCTAAGTCTGACGTGCATACGTCAACCAGTGCTTCAGTAATAATAGGGTCCATGTCAACCAGTGCGGAGAAAATCACCAAGTATTCTAGACGTTCAAGCTGATTTGTTAATTCCAACCGCTGCTCCCCATGAGTTCTAGGGGACTAGTTAGGAAATGCCCCACTAGAAAAAGGCCGTTAATACGTTTCGTTTCGTTCTCCCTGTTCTCTGCGATATGAACAAAGAACAACCCTTTTGTTCCTCTCCCTCCCCCTTTGTTCGCCTCTCTCTCCCGATAACGGTGGGACGAAGGGACGAAGCCCAAACAGATTTGATTGGCCAAAGGCGGGGGCATCAAGAAGAGTAAGTGGGCGAGGTCAACCTTCCATAATGAAAGCGCTCCTTTGTCCCCAGTTTGACTCTCGCGGAATAGCCCGCGCTTGTTGTAACGCATATTCGCCGGCCAGGGACATTAACGAGGGTTGATTCAATAAACCAAGCAAGGCTTTTATCTCTCGGCAATAATAGTAATGAAATAGCCCGCCCATCCCTCCACTCCAGGGAGCCCTACTTTCTCATTGGAAGAGATGTGGTGGCCCAGGGGATAAAGGTAGTTTAGGAAAGGGTAGGTTTCTATCCGATAGGGTAGGCTCGGGTAGGTAAGTTAGATATCTAATCTTTCCCTTGGGTAGGTTGGATGGGACACCGGATTAGTAGTGGATTGCACCGGATTGATAGTAGTAATCGTTACTACTTTCTCTTCCTACATCCACTACTTGTTATCCCAGCGCTTCATGATATCTAGGTCCACACGAACCTCGTATAATATCGATGTGCTACTTGAGGATTCCCCCGGGCTAGTGGTACTTGCACGGGAGACACTGCTTAGACCATTTCATCCATCACCCCACAGCAGCCCGTAGGCTTACTGATCCGACTGATCCCTATAATCCAGAGGTATTATTCCCTAGCTCATCACACGAGCGAGGAGGTACTCTAGGGACCTTGAATCGGGAGCAGGGGTAGCTTTCACATACCCAAGGCCTTCAGTCATTGGATGAGGGGTCTATCGGGGAGGTTAAGCAAGAGTGAGAGGAGTGAGATCCCACTAATATTGTGAGATACATGCTATCCCAGTCACATCCCCAGACCTTGGAAAAGAGGATCTTGGTTTCGAGTCGATTTCTGCGGGGTGGGGAGATGCTACACCTACATATGGCGATCAAGTGATTGCATCCATTACCACTCCGGATAGCATTTCGATTCACTAGGTTTAGGTCCGTTCCACTGCTCCTGCAAAGGGCGGGTGGCCCTCCTCACTATGCGTAGCCTCCACCCAAGCCGTCGCCTCCTATGCACCAACCCATTACCTGACCATGTTTGTCACCATACCACCCCGTTCCACGATCGCGACTGCCTCTGCACTTACTGCTGCCACACCTACTATTACGTAGTCGCGACTCCCGCATGCATCCCTCACCAGACTGCTCATGAGTTTCTTCCCCAACAATCTATCCCCGACATAGCTCCCAACAAACCCAATCAGCATCGCTCATACAAACCTAGTCATCGCTGTATCCCTTTGCCGTTCGTGGTTCCGTTTTAGACACATTGCACAATAGTAAAAAGCTATTCCTTCAACTCGAAATTCTGCTTTAGCATGATTGCCTACACGTGTCACTAGAGGCAAACCATTTAGAGGGTGTAACCCGGCAGCAGTAGCGGCCACTGCAGTAGTTACAGTCTATTCTCGAGTAGACCCCCCAGTAGCTTATGCAGCATGTGATATCACTCGTGCAGTAGCAGCCCATGCATAGTCCGACGGGTTCCCACATATTGTAATGTATCTGCAGGTCATTAGGGGATAGCTTCAGCTCCTTCGACGCATTATCCACATCTCCCACTTCCTACCCAACCTCTTGTCATTACTGTTATCCCACTCGTCCCTCACTCATGCATAGCCCAGTGAAGGGGAAGGTTTCACCTCCTTTTCAGCCTCTCGCTAGCCAATAGGATCCAACCCTTTCTACCCAGTAGTCTCAGCTGTGAGGACCACCACCTTGCTATCACGACCCTCATTGAAACAATGGTAGGTTTTACATACATAACAACCTCCCGAGTAATGAGCTATCATAAGATTTTGTGGATAAAGAGGGCCGGATTGGATACTGTAAGAGAAGCTGATGGGGAAGCGGGCCCAGTTCACTTGTGGAATACTTGGATATACACTGACTACAATCGCTTCCCTTCACACGCACAATCGGGCTTCATCCCCACATTCCATTCCTTTTTGGAGTAAGCATCAGTCTGGAGGCGTGATCCCTGGAATGAAAATACGAACGAAACCTCCACATTAGGTGCTTCCATGAGTCACAAGAAGTTGGGAAAAACCCCCCGCTTTCTAGTTGGTACGACTGAGGAGGCCTGAAGGGAGTACTCTGATATATGGGCAAAAGGATGCTCAGGGAGTCTGGTGCTCCCGGTTCGACGGCTGCACCACCACCTTCGAGTGGTACAGATCATCCTGACGGCTGATCCCCTTTGTTCATGGAATTGGATAGGGAGGGCGGATGAGAAGGCCTACTGATTGTTCACTACTGAAGGCGCTCACTCGTTGGAGAACAAGCTCCAAGTTGTTAATACATGTATAGTGGAATGGGGACCGGTTGAGATTGAGGTTGTTCATTCCCTCGCCCCTCGGGGGAGAGAGAACGCCTGCTATGGAATGGGGAAAAGGGTTCGCTGATTAAGAGCAGGCAATCTCGTATGGAATGGGGAGAAGGGTTCGCTGTTTCTCATTCACAGATAATCCCGGGGCCCTTACCCATAGATAGATGGTCGAAGAGAGCTAGCCCCATCATAGATCCAAGGGGGATTGCTTCCCATACGTTTACATCGATCGAGAGGCATATTGAATCTAGCGTTCGGGGAAGCAGCTCTCACCAAGCAGCAAGAATAGAAACAGACGGGCCCTGCATAAATGCGGGTGGGGCAATTTCTAGCTTGAACCCGGAATGAATATCGGGTCAACAGCAAGCAGCTCTCATTCATCGAAAACACTATTTTGAGGTGGATGAAATGACGGGTGCCGGCATCTATATGATTGGTGGATGAGAAGGGATGGGGATTAGCATAGGCCTATCAAAACATTGGAATTTGAAGGGTCCTGCCCAGGGGGCAGCAGTGAATTAGCGGATTTTCCGATTATCCGCATCTACCATACCCGAACACTAGAATCGAATTTCTCTATGCAGTGAATTAGCGGATTTTACGATTATCCGCTGCACTTGGGAAGGGTCAAACTAGACTACCCTTTTCCGGTGAAGGGAGTATTAAAGCCACCACCGAAATGAAGCCGGAATGGCAAACCCTTTATTACGTGATAAAGCCACTATTCTTTTCGACTCCGAAGTGGGGAATCGTGGAAACTTGCCCCTCTCATTCCAATTTCTGGGTTCGGGTGGCCTTCTTCATTATCGAGTAGGGCTATTCGGGGAGAGCGGCTCTTCACTCAAAACCTAGTGGAAAGAGGTGGTGGAATATGCAACAAAACATACCATTCTCCAAATCTCGTCGGGAGGAGAAGTTGAGATTGGATTGGGAAATGAGTGCTTGAAATCTCAACCTCTCGCTCTTTTGATTCGGGATGGGCAACAAATAGCTTAAGGGACCGAATCGACCACTTCAAGTACGGGCAGGGTTGGGATCGGCAACATCCGATAGATCAAGCTGGATTTCCCTCTTCTCTTGAACCAATTATTTGGCTCTCCTCTTTTGGGGTGGGCAATTTGAGAGAGGGCGAATATTGGGTTGGCCTTTCAACAAAGAACCGGAATGGCTCGAACAAAACTATTCCACTCCCCTCTCTAGATTTCCCATTCCCGAATCGACCATAAAGAGGCAGTTGTGATGGAGGAATGATTGGATTGGGCTAGTTCATTAATGAGGAGATTTCTCTTTTCCCGAAGCGAGGAGTTAGATTGCGGATCTTGTACTAACTTCCTATTGCGGTGGTGGAAGTTACATATGCGGTGCGGAGTTGGAGCTCGCTTTACTTCATTGACCATTCACCGAATTGACCATGATCGATACTGACCATTCAGTGGCGGTGACCAGCTACAACTCAATGATGAGCAATCCGGTTATCAATCTCTAGTTCCCACTCTTTTTCGATGAGTTTCAACTTCTCACTATCTATATCCAATCTCCTTCCCATTTGGATCTCCCCAACCGGTCCCTTCTCTAGGGATCAATATCCCAGCATAACCTCACCCTGGTCTCAATCCATTGGTTTCAGCCTCCCGTCTGATCCTGTGGAGTCGCATCTCCCATCCCTACTCTTCGAATGATGGCTCTCGTTGGATAATCAGAGATGTTAGTTGGGGATTTGCTAGACCTCGATGATCGATCCTGGAGAGTCTGATCTCGATACCTCATTTCCCCAAATCTCAACTTCTCAGAATAGCAACTTGATACCAATCCCAACTTCTCAAGGTCTCTCTCTAGTTCCCACAACCTTTTCCGTACCTGTCCAATCTATCCCCATGGATAACTAATGAGATCATCCATTCAATGGATGAGCAATCATCTGGTTGGGTTGTTAATACGTATGTAATCCAGCCGTTATTCTCATGATAGTAGGGGCACTAGCTTTCTCTT
>Ga0115848_100044_pt1 | contig 28315 bp, 24 predicted proteins | sample InSIn3gowninarea_FD_83862 | JGI IMG/M metagenome (GOLD analysis project Ga0115848, IMG submission 83862) | reverse complement strand
CCAAGGTCAACAGCAGGACATTGATGAGCAGTGGCGGTTGATCCTAATATTCGTGGAGCTTTACTCGTTTGTGCTAAAAGTAATGGACGATGAACAATTCTTCAGCACGTATGATAATACGTCACAGAAGAACGCTCTTACGACAGGGGACATTCGAAAGCTGTCTACTTTCCTCAAACATCTGGGCTTCACCATGTACTACAGCGCAGCCGAGATCATGAACACGCCGGCTGGCGAGGAGACTCAAGACTTGAAGACATTATTTGGCATGAGCCAGGACACATCCAAGATTTCAGACGCAATTAGTCTCAGGCGATCCACACCATATATCGCCGGCGTTCAAGGAATGACCCTTGACTATGTGAAAGGCTTAGTAAACGGCTTAGTTCGTGCAATATATGAGCGTGACTCCCGTCGACCTTTTCTTCCAACGAATCACTGGCTAATGACTTCACGGTTCGACATGACCAACTTTATCGATGCAGTAGTGGAGGAGGAGGAAAGACGACATATTGTCCAAATAGAGGACGACGAGGATATGAGTGATGGAGAACCTATGGATCTAGAAGATACAGAAAGGTCTGGTCTTGTAGGAACATCACAAACCCAACGCCACCGTCGAATCGCGGAGATGCAGCGACAGCAACGTAAAGCCTCTCGGAGGCGCTACCTTCAGACTGTGGCGCCTCGTCTTGAAATACTCCAAAACATGCCCTTCATCATACCGTTCACAACACGTGTACAGATCTTCCGACGCTTCGTCTTTCTCGACCAAAAGAAGACTCGTGGAGGATTGGAACCAGATATGTTTCATTTAATGAATCCTGCGAATGGTCGCCATCAAGCGAAGATCAGACGCGAAAATGAGTTTGAGGATGCTTATAATCAATTCTACGACCTGGGCCCAGCCTTGAAGCAGCCCATCAGCATCACGTTCATGGACAAGTTTGGAACGCAAGAAGCCGGAATTGATGGAGGTGGTGTGACGAAGGAATTCCTCACGACAGTGACATCACAAGCCTTCCGGACAAACAACGACGGCATCAATATGTTTGTGGAGAACGACCAGCACCTACTATACCCAAACCCTGCTGCAGTAGAAGAAACGAAAGAGCTACTAAAAGAGTCTGGCATCAAGCAAGGTACAGACTTTTGGCGCAGTGCTATACAAGATCTCTTACAAAGATACGAGTTCTTGGGCAGAATCATCGGAAAATGTCTGTACGAGAACATACTTGTCGACGTCGACTTTGCCGGCTTCTTCCTCCTGAAATGGGCTCTGACTGGTGGATATGGCCAGGCTCCGATGGAGAGTGGCTACAGAGCCAATCTCAACGACCTCCGAGATTTTGACGAAGGCCTATACCAAGGTCTTCTCAAACTGAAGAACTATCAAGGTGACGTATCCGACTTCGGCCTCACCTTCAGCGTTACCGACACAATCACAATTCCTCAATCATCCACTGGCGTACCCAGCGAACGTCGTACGAAATCCTACGACCGCGAGCTCTATCCCGGAGGATCACAGGACCCAGTGGTCAACTCCAACCGCCTCGTCTACATCTCCTACCTTACCCGCTATCGCCTAACCCAGCAACCCTATCAGCAAAGCAGCGCCTTCCTTCGCGGTCTCGCCTCAATCATCTCCCCTTCTTGGCTGCGCATGTTCAACCAGCAAGAACTAAGCACGTTGATTGGTGGCTCTCACGCCTCTTCCATATCCATCTCCGACCTGCGCTCCAACACCATATACGGCGGTCTGTATGTCATCGGCGACGACGGCCTGGAGCATCCGAGCGTCGCGTTGTTCTGGGAAGTGCTGAACGAATTGGAAGAGGTGGATGTGAGAAAGGTGCTGAAATTCGTGACGAGCACGCCGCGAGCGCCGCTGTTGGGGTGGAAGACGTTGAATCCGAGATTCAGTATTAGGGATGCCGGCACGGATGAGACTAGGTTGCCGAGCACGAGTACGTGTGTGAATCTGTTGAAGCTGCCGAGATACTCGAAGAAGAAGACGCTCAAGGAGAAGTTGTTGTTGGCTGTTAATGCTGGTGCGGGATTTGACTTGAGTTAAGCTATTCTATGAAGCATGATAATGTACGAGGATGATCGAGGCATGACGGAAGTCAGGTTGGTTCTGCACTGGACTGGAACGCGATGGTTGCATAAGGATATAGATTACGACGATTATGACGATGAAACAGGACATGACTGTTAATGATGGCGGTCTTTCTTCCATTCACTGGAAGTGTATATAGATTTGGATGAATGAATAAGCAGCATAATTTCTTCTTCGCACCACCATCTCAATCTGGTCATGTTACCCGCTGTGACACGACGACAAAAGAGCTTCTGCTCCTACAGAGCCATGACATCCATCAAAGCTTACTACCAACATACCCCTCCGGTACACCCAAACTCTTCTCCTGCCCAAACACAACCTTCTCAATCCACTCTTTGAGAATCCCATTGACCTCCGTCGCGCCCTCCCACAACGCCCAGTGGCTCGTCGGCACTTCCCTCAACGTCAAATGCTTCACGTGGTCGCCCATTCGTTTGGCGTAGGCGGGGAGGACTGCGTCGTCGTGGGATGCTGTGATCATCAGGACGGGCGGCTGCAGTGTGTGATTGCGCTTTCCTGGCTCGAGGGCGAGCTCGTCGATAAAATTGGTGTGGGATGTGCGGTACCAATTTACTAAGAAGTGTTTAGTTCATACAGGCAGAAACGCATCGTGCAAGAGTGGCGTGGATAATGAGAGCACAAAATAACTTACAGCTCGGACCCATGCCCTGCCTCGCAAACTCCTGCACATAATACTCCATCTCGCTCCCACTGACCCACGGACTCTCGCCCACGCCCGCCAAAGCACCAAAATCATACCCCTCGCTCGCGACCCAAACGCGCTTCCCGCCCTTCTCAACCCTACCACCATAAATCGCACTCAAAAACTGCTTGATCTTCTCCGGCGAATCAACAGCATTCTCCACGGCTCCAGACGCATTGTCAATCATGTACTTCGTACTCGGCATCCGCTTCGCCCGCTCCTCGAGCGTCGTAAAAGTGGTCGTCGGCGGATAGTACGGCACGCAGACGGTGAACAGGTGACTGACCAGGTGCGGGTACCAGAGCGCGATGCGGTAGACGGCGGGCGCGCCCCAGTCGTGGCCGCCGAGGATGATGGTGGTGCAGTTTAGTTGGGCGGCCAGCTCGGCTGTGGCTGTGGCGACGGATTTGAAGCTGTAGGAAGGGAGATGGGTTGGAGGGGCGGTTGTGCGGCCGAAACCGGGCAGGTCGGGGCAGATTACGCGCAGGTTGAGGGCGAGGAGGACGGGGATTTGGTAGCGCCAGGCTACTGAGAGGTCGGGCCAGCCGTGGAACTAGGCGAAGGACGATGTGAGTAGGGGTTTTGGCTTGTTTGGAAGTACGTTCGCCACGGACGTACTAGGAAGATTGTGTCTCGCCATTTCCCGCCTTCGGGCTCGAAGTAGAGGTAATCTGGAAAATCGTATCAATATGACAGATCTTATGGGGAATGCTAGGTTGTTGGTCTTCTTAGATTGTATTTCCGACTGAAACTGCAATGGAAAGTCATTGGCAGACGAACTAACATCACTCACGGTAATCAATCCCATTCAATTTCGCATAACGATGAGGAGCTTTCCAAACATCAATCTTCTCTAATTTTGCATTTTTAGCCATGATATCTTTCACGCTTCGACGAGTCTTTTTTGATGACGAGGACATGGTGCGAGATGCGGAAGAGGTTTGGATACGCTATATCACAGTTTTATGATAGACTACATAGCTTTTATCGTGGACAACAGACAAACATCTTGGTGATTTAATGCTTACAACCGAGGTGAGGTTTCAGAGGAAGGGGGAGAAGATGAACGATCGTCGTGTTCCTCTTTAGGCAACTCAAAAACACTGCTCAGAAACAGCTGTGACTCTTTGTAGAAAGTGCGATACCTTTGAACAGTTGCGTTGAGTCGGGATGACGCAGAAAAAGATTCCGATCTGGCTGGATTGCGATCCAGGACATGATGTGAGTTTACTTAAAAAAGCACATTTGCCTACTATGTTCCGTGATATCAAAACAAAGCAGATTATCATCACCAGAAAGACTATATCCAAAAAAAACCTATGAAAATGCTACATGAATCCACCTCTGACCTCCTCAGGATGCCTTCGCAATGCTGCTGACCGCCTTCCACCCATCTTGCAATCTCCTTGGCATAAGTTCAGTCTCAGGCAACGCCTCCATAGCGCACACAACATCGAACACTCTCGCTCTTCTCTCCTCCTTCGGCCTCACCACAACCGATGTCCCCGTGGTCCGCGGCGCCTCGAAGCCACTAACCCGGCCGATCAACTTCGCGCCCGAAATCCACGGCAAAACAGGACTTGATGGCGTTCCCTTACTTCCCAGCGTTCAGCCATCGTTTGTCGAGAGTGTGCCAAGTGGTGTGAAGTATATCGCAGCGGCGATACTGAAGGAGGAGAAAGACCAGGTGTGGATTGTAGCGACGGGACCATTAACGACCGTCGCGCTGCTCTTTCGTGAATTTCCGGAAGTGAGGGCGCATATTCGGGGATTGAGTGTTATGGGTGGTGCTATTGGCGATGTACCAGTGTCGCCTTCGTCATCGACCTCAACGACAACAGAAACAGAAACAGAAGCGAAAACAGCGCCGTTCTCTTCAACCGCGCCTCCGCACCGCCGCGACGGCAAAGGCAATTGGACGCCCCACGCCGAATTCAATATCTGGTGCGATCCAGAAGCGGCATCTCAAGTGCTGGGCTCGCTCCAAACTCTTCGCAAACCAGTTATTCTCATTCCACTAGACCTGACGCATCAGGTACGAGGGACGGCGGATGTGCAAGCACTACTGTTTTCCTCGCAGAGCAACATTAGAGAAATGTTCAAGCAGATACTACTCTACTTTGCGTCGACGTACTCTGAGCATTCGGGCATCCATGACGGACCGCCGTTGCATGATCCGCTGGCTGTGTTTGCGGTGCTGGAAGCGGATGCGTTTGATGATTGGGGTGGTGAGAGGTGGGTTGTTAGTGTTGATTGTAGTGAGGGGCCTAGAGCTGGTGAGACTGTTGCTGTGCCAGTGCAGAGGCAGGAAGGAAATGAAGCTGTAGGAGGTGGAGTCAAGATACCGAGGAGTGTTGATTTGAAGAGATTTTGGGGTGCTGTTGATGATGCGTTGAGTGCTGTCGAGAAGAAGCTGAATGACAGGTGAATGTAGCACTACAAATTGCGAAGTTGCTACTGTGTGTAAGTGAAAGAGAGCAGCTGACAGTCCCATGACACCCACTATAGCACAGCAACAAGATACTCATCATAGGAACAATTTTCCGAGTGGGCTTAGAATCACAGTCATGCGCAGTCCAGGCCAGAGGAGCTTGACACTCGAGACTGATCTGGTGCCCTGGAAGGCTAACGTGTATTGGCGATGATGACGACCAGAGATCACACATCGAAGCTTGGCATAAGTTCGATGTTGACATGATAGAACAGACGTAGACGGAAGAGCGATATCGAACAACACTTTAAGACGAAAGAGTGTGGCAGACATGATTAGGCGTACTAGCATAGTGCGCTATGAATGAAGGTTGCGTAGCTAGATCAACATCTGTTCTCTCTACTGCATCACAGGTCCAATTCTACCAACTGCGCGTGCCGAAGGCGAGGTTTATACAGGACAGTAGTAGGGCGTGGACCTGAAGATAGAGATGACGGGCAAGCGGCAAGCAGCAAGCATGAATCACAACCGAGGCAGGTCTACGCAAATCAATACACACTGCGACACTGCAAGGTCCATTCAATATTCAGAATGTCTGTCAATTTCTCTTCACATCACGCTCAACCGTCCACCGTATCAACACATTCATTCCTTTTCAATGAAAAGAGTCTTTCTATACTGCTTTTATACAAAGTATCGTGTCCATCGGATATTACGTTTCGTTTCTCGTGCTATCTTTCCGTCGCTCCAAGTTCCGATGATTGACTTGCTTGGAGTGAGGTTTCTGTCCTTTCAATCGTGTGATTTTGTCGATCGAAAAGTATATCGAGAGCAGAGACGGATTCAATGTGATCATTTATGCAAGCATCTTCCAGAGCTTGGGTGCGGCGCATTGCATAGCGCAGTGGCTGAGGTGGAAGACTATGGAGAATAGACTCGTCAGCTTGACTGTTCAAGTATAATGAATGCTGCAGGATTTGCAGCAATTGCGCTATCAAAATGGGCTTTTCCGGCAAATTGGGTAGGGATGAACGTACATTCTTCGACACAGTCCTCGTGGGGGCCCTTGTGCTGCTCGCCATCTTGAGCAGCGGTTACGCGCTCGACGCAGGCGTCGTATTCTTGCTTGTGGTGGTGGCATTCCTTTGATCGTGCGCACTCTGTGGAGGAGGAGGAGAAACGTGTTAGCGAAATCGTGCGGAGAGTAGATGTACACAAGCATGCTTTCTCCTTATCCCATAATGCGTCCAAACATCCATAGCACACACATAGCGCCATTCTCTACACCCACAACCCGAACAAACCAACACCAACCACGAAACAAGTCACGCTCAAGACTCACCTTCCGCCAACGCAGGCATAGGATCAACAGGCTCTTCCTCCTCCTCCTCTTCCTCCTCCGCAGCATCATCACCGCCTTCCTCCTCCTCACCACCCTCCTCCTTCTCCTCACCATCATCCGTCTTTCCCTGGAACGGCTTATCGTCCTCGCTCGTCTCCTTTGGCGTCCCAGTCAAATCCGGACTCGTCTGCTCGGTGCCCTGGTCGACATTGGGCTCGCTGTCGGGCGTCTCGTGGGCATCGCCGTATGCCTTGTCTGATTTGGGGTCGAGGTGGTCGGCGGCTTGGTTGTCGGCGTCGGGGCCGGGAGCGTCGGCGTGGACGTCCGTGGATATGTAGGAGAGGACGGAGTCGAAGAAGCCCATTGTTGCGGTTGGCTGGGTGGGGTGTGGTTGTAGGTCGGTGTGGTAGAGGTGTCAAGGTGATTGTGAAGCTTGAGGTTCGAAAGGCAAATCGATCGTCGTCTCTCAATGACTTTTCGGGTCTTGCTCGCTTCCGATTGGCTGAAATGGGATCGCCCCCTTTTATGCTATAACAACAAGGTCTCATTCATTCGCTCTGCAATCTTTATAACACGACGGAAACTATTCAAGTGAATGCCACTGTCATGAACCTATCATGCCGATGTCGTATGCTCGACTATACTATATATACAATTGGAAGTGTTTGATGTCGCAAGCCATCTATTGCGCATTCTCATGTACGCTCTTCTATTCCTGTTCGACCTTCGCCATGCTTTTCATATCAACCCTTTGTGTCGGACCAGGAAGCTTGTAACAGTTCCATTCTTTGGTGAACTAGCACCATGCTTATTCTCGTATTGCTTCCTAATGTCCCTGTTCTAAACTTACACCGTCGATAGTCTGTAGACGTCGATAGTTTCGTGCGGTCTTTTCAGCTTCACATTATCTTCAACTTCACGTGGATGGCTCTGGGCCACTGACCAATGTCGGCGCAATGCGTCTCTTCTTCGATTCTTGTGTATCATCCTTCGCGTCCTCCTCGGCCTCCCGCTTGACTGCAGATTGACTTGACTGTGCTGGAAACGAAGCATGCATCGAGCTAGGCGCACTAGTAGCGCTGGCCTGCGGTGTCATTGGTGGTGTTGGTGCGACAAACGTGGGTGGTAGTGGTGTGGGGTGACTTGTCTGGACGGCTGCTGAAAGAGTAGGCAAGTTGGTCATCACCGGCGTTGGATTACTGATGACAGTGCCTGGTGCTACTGGTTGAAGTGAGGCTACCGATGATGCAGAGTTGGATCGTGTGGGTGTTGGAGGCCGACCGAACGTATGTGAAGCCATACCTGGTGACGGCATGGCAATTGAAGAAGATGTTTGCTTGAGAAGGGATGGTACGCCAGTCGGTGTTTGTTGAGGAGTGACATCGGTGGTTCCATTCGTGTTGATAGAAGCAGGCGCTTGGGCTCGAGAGGCTGGTGGTCCATGGTAGACTGTGCCTAGCTCGCCTGGAGCGAATGTCAATGAGGAGCAGAATCCGTCAGATGAGCACATGATCAAGGTCGTAGCATCGTTTGACCTAATAAAATTAGTCACGAATTTCATGGTCAGCGCAATGATACGAAGCTTACCATGCTAGATCAGTGAACGTAGCAAAGTGCAGATTACTAACAACACATAAAGGTGATTGTTGTTGTGTATCGTAGACATAGACTGCATCTTGTGTAGCGACAGCATACACGATACGGTACGGCAAAGCGAATGCTGGCGGGGGTCCTGCCGGCAAGCTATTGTCGTGAGTTTTTGGCGTTGATGTTGCGGCGGTGTGCGCAGGTGTGGTTGGAGGTGGCTCCATGGATGAGACTGAATGAGGTAGCTTTGAAGGAATTACAGGCTCGGGCAGTGCATCAAGCTCTTCCATTGCTGAGGACGTATCGATTGATATATGCTTGGTTGCTGCTGCTTCTCTGAGGTTGAAGAATGTCGTGCAACATCGTATTGCTACAGATGGCTTTTTGTGTCCGGGCAAATGTGCAATAGGTGGTTTGTTAAGGCCACCACGACTGTAAATATAGACTGTATTGATCACGTCTTCTGTAGGTTTCCCTCCCTCGGATGTCGGCGGCAAGACGTTCTTGTACTGCCCCGCAGGTGTGAACAGTAGACTGCCATCAGGTGCGAAGGTGAGTCTTCTGAAGAACGAGGTAAGAGCTTCACTGGCATAAATATTCGAGTTCTTAGTGTAGCCAACAAGTGGGGATGCTGACGGCATAACGGCTGGTAAGGGCATTGCCAGAGCTGGGGACGCGGAACGGTGAATACCAGGTGATGCTGCGCCAAACGATGACCTTCTACTGGAGGGTGCATGGGAGGGGGGGTTCATTGGTAGAGCAAGAGATTGTGGTGTTCCTGGCATGGACGGAGCAGGAGAGCCCATACGTAGTGGTCCATCTAGATGTATACTCGATCGATGTCCAAAGTCTGGTGGTGCTGGACTGTTTGACGAAGGTCGCCGTAGTGGTAGATCCATGCGGCTGACCTTATTGTGCTGTGTGAGTGTGAATTGACCATCACTATTCCTAAGCTTGTAGATGTGGATCGATCGATCTGAAGACTGTGTAGCTAAGAACTCATTCAATGGATCCCACGCTACACCTTGAACGTAGTTGTTGTGCTCCGCAATCTGTCTGACACATGTTCCTATAGCTTGTCATTTATGTGCACTTCGTTCTTGACAATAAAGCCCACGTACCAGAGTGAGCATCATAGATACGGGCTATGTTATCCATACTGCCAGTGACCAAGAACTTGCCATCTGGAGACCAAGCCAAGTCATATATCTCAAACCCATGGTTGGCTGCGTTTGCTGATCTAAAGATGCGCAGATAGTTCCAGAACTCCTTGTCTTCTAGGTCATCTTCACCATATGCCCGATTTGTAGGCTTCTTGTCTGTAGGCGACCATATTATTATATTTCCGTCATCACCAGCGCTGGCCAGCAGCTCTTCTGTTCAGAATGTTCAGTATGTTTCTTATGCTTCTTGATTGAGCTAAGGCTCTCGAACCTCGTGGACTCCACCTGACTACATTGACTGCTTGGGTATGCTTCGATAACGTTGACAGATATGTGACCTGGCGATTATTCCCGCTGTGCTCGACTTTCCAGATCTGTACAACATCGTTAAGATGTTGTTGTTGTTATTCATGCAGACCAGCATTACCTACCCTAACATTATTATCACCGCCCGCGGTTGCTAACCTCCCTTTGCCATGCGATGGCTCGAATTGTACAGAGTAAATGGGTGATCGGTCGTTGTGCCAAGTGATGAGCAGAGGTGCAGCCTTCATGGCTGACAGATGGAAGTGTGCGCTTATTTGAAGTGTAATGTAGTATGTACCATTAGAGGAGGTCTTTGAGGAGGAGTCGAGCTTTTTGGGACAGTAAAGTGTTGAAGATGCGGTGGAGGTAACGAGTGGACGTTGCAGATGAGACGAGGAGTGAAGAGTGAAGTCAAGCGTAAGAAAGCGAGGATCGTCGTGCTTGGGTCTTAGTCGTGGCAGACCGGATCTCTCTGTTGATGTTGCTGCCGCTTGCCGATGTGTGACTCGTGATCAGAAAAGGTAAACAACTCCCACGTCTCGTACGCTACTATTGATCGACTCTCGCGTCCTTCTCGTTGTCGCTCAGCCTATTTCCGCAGTGGTTCTGGCTGAGTGCTACGAAGATGAGGACGATCATCATGCATAAATAAGATGAGCATTTGATTGCCGATCTTTTACCAGAATAGGGTCTCTCGCTATCAACTTGAAACAACAACAACATCACTCTTCGAGGTCACATGGCGATGCTCCTTTATATGGTGTTGTTTGTCGATAGGTATCTTCACGTTTGCAAGGAACAAAATGGGACCTTGTGGTGTTAAAGATGCGAAGCATTCTTCCCTGATCTGTACTCATCATGCATGTCACTATCCTTGAATCGCCAGGTACTCATCTCAACTCAGGCTCACCGAACTTCATCTCCAGCTCTCTCATCAAATCGTGTCCCTTCACCACCTTCCCCTGAGGCGCTCCAACACCCTCACTAATCGACACGTCTCCTCCCCCTACCCCTGTCACCTCCCCCACAATCGCACTCGCCCTCGCCTTCCTCTTCGCTCTCGACCTCGTGATAGGCCCCGTGCTCAAGTCATCTGCTCGTCCCGCCTCTAATTTGTCCACCCACATGCTATTGTCATTTCCTGCAACGTCTGGCGGACTCTGCATCATCCTTCGTGCTGGTTTCCGCCGCGTAAAAACATAGCTTTCGTCTCGAGCAAACAGCTGTAGACCCCGTAGATGCGTGTCCTTTCCGTTCTGATTATTCTCCAAGATGCGCAATTGTACTAGGAAACAACGTAATGTTGGACCTGTACCCAGCTTTTTCCATGCTTTTCGCTCTTTCCTCGCTGCTAGTCGTGCTGCGCGCCGCCGCGCACTCGTTGTCGCGTCGACCATATCTTCATCATCATCATTATTATCACTTTCATCTTCCACATCACTAAGCACCTCCCATTCACCCTCCTTCACAGCCCTCGGTCCTCCAGCCCCACTCAAATCAACATCTGTCCAGCCGCGAATCACAGCGGGCAGCTCAATCTCGCACACGCTTTGTAGATCGTGATGGCCTGTGCCGGCCAGAAACTGCATCTTAGTCGGCGTGTAGCTCTCGTCGTACTTGCTGTCGACATAGAAGCGCAGGTGCGCTATACTGACGAGCTTGAAGAAGTGGATGTTTAGTGTGTGGGGTTGTGGGCCATCGGATTGCCAGAATTGGGAGGGTGAAGGGTGTCGCAGGGCCGCGGTGCCGCAGCCGGGTTTGTGAGTGCTGACGGTCCAGGAGGCGAGGGAGGAGATTTCTTTGAGATGCGGTGGGAGTGGCCGGGGTGGTGGGTCTAGAAGGGTGTGTGGTGTTAGTGGATGGAGTGTAGAGTTCGAGGCAGTTATGAGGATATCATGGCAGAATGTGGAAGAAGCATGAGGTCGTACCAGCGTCGAGGTCGACAGGTTTGACAGGTATCTTTCGAGGCATGTCTATGGCGTAGCAGGTTCATGCTAGGCAGTGGTTGGAGAAGGTGTCGGGCGCGTTGATAGAAACTCATGCTGATATCCATTCTACGCTCTTCCAACAAAATGACGTTTTGCGATCTGTTTCAGGTAGGCGCGATGCGTGAAGTTCAAATCAGGACGAGAGCCAAGGAACATTTCATTGTACCTGCTTCATCGTTTGGATCCCATGCTTGCACTTCTTCTCCTTCCAGTGCGCCATCTGCTGCGTATGGCTGTGGATCTGACATTGTTTCTCGCTCGAGTGCTGGCACTTGTGACATGGTTGTCTATGATTGTTGTGCTTCGTCGTGCTTTATTTTTTCGTGGCTAAAGAGCTTGGAGAAGTGGCTCAGGTGTATGGATGGTTGGGAAGATTGAAACCAGCTGCCACCTGCAATGCTACACAAACTCGAGCAAGATGTGTAGGCGCTCACGCTGATATGAGACGACCGGTGACACAGCGTGGTGAGTGTCAACAAAACACCCCCCCTCTTCCCTCTTCGCAACCACAACGGCTATACACATTTGCACCTTTCCACAACCAGCGTCATTCCATGAACAGCCTCCTTATGTTAACATGTCAAGGACTCTACGGGCGAATGTCATCAAGATACGTGCGAGGCTCGCTACCAGTTCGCGGCGGCGTCAACGTCGCTAGCAATATACTTCTACGATGACTTAACTTCAGGCTTCCTGACAACAAGACTATGGGGTGAAAGTCTAAGCACGAAAAGCTGAATGCCTTTGTGTGAAGATGTGTGGGGATACGCAGATCCTCGGCACTACTGCAGTCGAGTAGCTCGTGTGCCTGGTGTATCGTCCTCATCGGCGACATTGATTCTCTGCAATACCTCGTGTCTCGAGTCGAATGACCTCGTATTAGTGAAACCCAAAACATACCAAACTCAAAGTCATCGGCGCAGAAAAGACTACATCGCAACGCAGCCCGGCGTTTCTACTGATTCATGTTTCTACCTCCTCGTAACTTATGGAAACCCAGAGGATGGCCTCCGGCTGTTCTAGCTCGAGCTTGTGTGATTCCACATAATGCTACTATGACCCTTCTCCCATCATCACTCCTTCAATTCGACAAAATTGCAACGTCTCATCACCTGTAGTCTTTTCGAACGACACTATTGCGACAGGCAAACACAAGCGATAGCTATTGGACATAGGAACTGACATCCTACAATAGGTGGCTCACCAGGACGCAAAAATATACTCAATCTCTTGCAAATCTGTGTTGATTGATCACGAAACACAAGAGCATGCTGACATTTCTGGCGCCGGATGGGTGGCAGGTGGTGCTCTACATCTTCCTCATACTGCAAACGATTGCTGTTGCAATGAGACTGTACACGAAGTTGAGGATATTAAAGGAGTTTCGTGCTGAAGATTATGTGATTGTTGCTGCTTGGGTAAGCGACACCATCTTCCACAATCAATCTGATCATAGAGACTGAGTGTGGGTATAGATACTATCCGCAGCATTTCACATTGGACAAATCTATCTGTACTATCTGAATCATGCCTACGCTCCTATTCTCAGTCTGCCTCTCAAGCAGATACCGGACATCGTACGAGTGAGTTATCTGTCCTATCAACGTCCGAATATGGAGCTGAGTATGCTATAGTGGGTATATGGCATCGAAGTCATGTATCCCATTGCCACATGGACGGCCAAATCTGCCGTGGGTCTGATGCTTGTGCGAATCTTCTCCAGAATGTGGTATGCCAAAGTGGTCCACGTTACCATGGTTGTTTATACTGTAACCAGCGCTATTTACTTCTTCTGGATTCTGTTCTATTGTGGCAATCCAGTCAAGTGGTGGTCAAATCTCCTGGAAGGCAAGTGTGGCTCACCACGAGCCATATATGTTATGAGTATATTGCACAGTGTTGCCACTGCGCTGGTCGACATTATATTCATAATTATTCCCTGGACCTACATCCGCCACGCCAACATGGACAGACGAACAAAGATGTCGGTAGGAGTTATTCTCAGTTTGGGCTCAGTGTAAGTCTTACGTGCTAACTAGCGCCATCACATCGGCAAAAAGAAACAGCAAGAGGCTAACATAACTCCCAGGTCAATTTTCATCACTTTCGCAAGAATACCTTTCATGCACGATCTTTTTTATAACACACTAAATATATGGCTTGCAGCCACGCAGAGGATTGGTGTCATGTCGGCGATTGAGATTGCCATTTGCGTCACTTGTTTTTCTTTGACATCTTGCAAACCATTGTTCAAGCCATTTTTTGCGAAGATGTCCACAACAGTATTCAATCGAACCAGCGCACGAAGTAACAATGCTTCTAATGGGCTATCACGAATCGAGACCTGTCAGACAGGAACAGTCATAGCAGAGAACGGCGACTTGGAAAAAGCTGAGAACGGCGACTTGGAAAAAGCTGTGATTACAAAGGAAGAAAGCACTGTTCGCGTATCCTGTGACGGCTCTTCTTCATCTAATTACTCATCCACACTACAAGACAGTAACATTCATGGCGCACCAGCCATCGTCTTGCCAGACGAAGACAACAACGAGGACGCAGGCAATCAAGATATCTTGACGGCACTTCACATTGCGCAGCCTCCAAGACGACATTCAACCATCGACTGGTCTAAGAACTACCAAGGTACCGAAGACTCGTGCGGGCAATCACTACAGAATGCAAACGCAGCCTCCTGCAGACGCCAATCAACGCTAAGCATGTACAGAACCAGAAGGGGCAGTGAAGACACGTCCGGCAACGACGTCAACCCAAATAGACGCCATTCCACCATCAGCATCCTAAAAACCCGCAGAGGCAGCGAAGATCCCCACAATCTCAACGCACCCCCGGGGCGCCGCCAATCTACAGTCAGTTGGTACGACAAACGCGATGCAGACGTCGACAACGCCGATCTAAGTCTCAGCGCAATCCCCCCTGCAGGGCCGACCCGCCGACAATCGGCCGTCAGCTGGTCCAGCATCGGTCGGCGCCTGAGTGGCACCAGTCTTGGCCGGCGTTTCAGCTTATCGAGTTCTCAATTTGGTGGCGGCGGTGGTGGTGGTCGTCGCTTCTCACGCATCCGTTTGGACGACCTCAAATTTTACGGCCTCTTCAATAAAGATGTACCGCCGAGCCCGCAGATATCTCGCGTCACGAGCAGAGACATGCAGTTTTATGGTATCGAGAAACTAGATGCGCCACCACCGCCTGAACGGCATGCACATTCAGCCGTCAGCCCGATTAGCGATATTGAAGAGGGAATTGAAAGCCCGCAGGACTCGCAAAGCACGGAAAGGACGACGAGGGTGCTGCCGGTGCTGGAAACGCTAACGACGATGAACTTGACGAAATATGAAGGCGCGGGTGCTTCCACGACGCTGGGGGTGCCTGGTGTTGGTGTTGGTGTTGGTGCCGAGAAGAGGGAGCCGGGGAGTCCGTCGAGTAGCAATTATAGTCCAGTTAGCCCGATGGGCGGAACTGGAGATGCACGGTCATCGTGATGATGATGATGATGAGTGTGAAATCTAAAAAGTTTCTTTCTTTTTTCGTAGATCTTATGACTTATTAGGACGAGAGCATGTCAAGGTAGAGAATTCACTTCTTGCATATGAATTCGTGTCCATTAGCCCAGCAGGGGCCAGGCAGCTACTCTTTGCAATTCGCGCACTTTTCCAGCGTCGCATTTGTCAACTTCATGCAATGGACTGTTGCGGTTACCTCTAGAAACACTCGCAAAGTGTGACTGACTGCTTTAGCACGTTTTCAGAAACGCGGAAACTCTGGCATCCTCTGCTGTTCTCTTCTCTTTTTCTCCTCCTCTTCTCTCTTCTCTTTTCGCCTTTGCTGCATTCCATCATGTCCACCCTTATGAGAAAGGATTCTATTGGCTTCATCTCCGACGACCATTCCCTTGAAGCCCTGGCTCTATGGGACTTCCAGCCAATTCTTCGAGTCGTACTTCTGTTCCTTGTAGGCAGGACGGTATTATGATGATGATAGGGAATGTTGCTTAGTAGATTTCCAATCCGGAATCTGGCTCGCAATTTGCAAGGCTCCCAGCCCGTTCAAAGATCAGAGAAGAAGTTTAGAAACAGTGAGAGGCTAGAAATGTACTGCGTGGTCGGTCCCGCCAAAAGTAAACGGGCAGACCTCGACGTTCAGCCCCAGACAAGTTTCTTGAGCGAGTAACCCAGAGTTTCCAGGTATCCCGTACTCCTTCGAGCCTCGTCTGCACTGATGATGTCGCCTTCGAGTAATTCAAACACCTTCTGCTGCTTCTTGGTTTTTTCGTGTGCGACATTGTCTGCTTCTTCAGCATCTGCCATATCCGCCTCCGCTTGTTCGCCCGTACTCTCGCCAGTTCCTTCTTCTTCTTTTTCTTCGTGACTGTTCAGCACCAGTCTCCGCTTGACACATCGCTCAATCTCCGTGCATGTCTGGTGGATCAAATCGTGCTCGCTTTGCTGTTTTGTTTTCGAGATGGGTGGCTGTGGCTGTGAGCGACTTGGTAGTGCTTTGAAAGCGTAGAAGCGGATCTCGTCGGTGTCTGAGGAGGCGCTGTGTTTGAATGTGGAAGCCTTGCTTGCTTGTGCATCTTTCGGTAGTGATGGTTTCTTGGCTTTTGTCTTCGCTTGTTCTGCAGTCTTCTTTATAGCATGAGTGGTGTTCGTGTCGCCCTGCTCCGTCTGTGCATCCTCTGGCATCTTTGCACTGCCTATCGACTCTCCCTGACTTTCCGTACCCAACGCGGCTTCAGCCCCTCCGTTCTCCACCACTTCAGCAGCAGTGGATGTCTCAGCTGCTTCCAAACTCCTCGTGAAAACTTTGATTCCTTCGTCGCCCTCGCTCACTTTGTATCTTACCACAAAACCTACGTTCCTCTTCGCATCCATCTGCCTCTTGGTGTTCGTCTCGGTAACATACGCACCCCACTGCACACCGACGAGTCGTTCTACCTCCACTCGCTCAAAACTCTGCACTTTCTCTGTTGCCCAGTCGAAGCGGACAAAGTATATTGCGGCATCCGTAAGCAGTAGCAGTGTTTCCTCGAATGGATAGGTACGTAGCGTGTTCGGATGTGCAGGCGAAGCTAATGCATAGCCTGCGGTCATATCTTCGCCATGAGAGATGACAATGTCGGCTGCCCCGTGTATAGCTGATTGCCGCGCTCTGTCAACGTCGATAGCAGGATCCGCTGTAGTCATTGTAGCTTCAAATTCAAGGAACACGTCTTCGGTTGCGATGCCGAGAAGATAGTCAATTGCTGCTTGTGCGAAGAAATCGTCGAATAGATTCTGGTAGTATCTACTTAGCGTCAACGAAAAGTCGTTTAGCGCACCAAGGACGTTTCTTTTGCGGGTACGCGTATAGTCGCCTTTCAAGGCGGAAGTACCAGTGTAGCAGCGTGCTATAGCATCACCCGCGTCAGCCCAGAGGGTGTTGAACCATGGCGTTGGTGTTGTGGAGAGTGACGTTGAATACCCAAGCGAAGAGAGTTGTAGCTCAAGAATGTGCTGGGCGAATGCTGTCTGGACTACATTAGTGCGATCGAGACAGTCCATACAATTTGTACGGATGATGCCGCTTTGTTTGGTTGTTGAAGACGTCCAGGAGGAGGTGCTCAGGAAGTCGGCAGTGTCGGAGACGAGGAGGGCGACGTTCTCAAATTTCATTCCTCGGCAGATGTGGTGGAACTCCCACCAGTTGAATCCGATGGTCTTATTGTTGATGCCACCAGCAGAATTCAATTGTTGCAGGTTGTCTTCGTAGGCTTGACCAATTTTTGGTTCAGTGCCGTGGCGGTCGATGAGACTGATACACTGAATGTCTCCGTACTTGGCTTGTAGTTTGGTGTAGTGCTTTTTCATTGCTCTTTGATTTGCTTCTGGTGTGCCTTGTAGAGTTGGTACCGGTTTGAACGAATAAGGTATTTGTGAGAAGAACAATGGGATTGATCCACGACATTGCACGAACGATTGTACACCTTGCTCATCTTCCCAATTTGGCACAGAAAGGATCTGTTCTGTTTCGACAGCATTGGCGACATTTCCATCTTCATCGATGCCACGACGCAAGTATCGTAGCCCATTACGCTTCACAGAGCGGCGCGAGATCAAAGTGATCAGGAAAGTCTTGGTCTTCGAGTCAAATTGAGCAGCTTCTGAAGACGTTGCCGATGGTGGCGCATAATCAGAAGTTGCTTCTGCTGCGTCTTTCACCTCGGAAGTGCTTTCAGAGGCTTCCGTATCTCCTTTGACCACAAAGTCACGCTGGCCGACAAAACCCTGCATGACTGGCAGGACATATTCTGTAAAACCCGCTTCCACGAAAGGAGCGCTCAGGTGATCGTTCCAAAAGTACTATAATCATAGAGTAAGCTTCTGTTTTCCGTAACACCAGGGGAAGAAAGTCTCACCTCAGGATTGGCCTGTCTGTGCAAAGGAAGATCAGAATGTGGGCTGGTCTGTGCCATATTCCTGTTCGTGATGTCTTGATCGTAAGAAAAGAAGAATATTCGTGAGCACAGCAGTAGCTTCGTTGTCTGTATCAACTTAGGTATTAATGATGTTGTAAGTCGTATCTGTTCAACTGCTGTCATTTCTTCTGCCAATTTGTCTTGTACTTTGGGGTTATCTGGCCAAGATTTGGATGAATTCTGACTGCTCTTCTCAGCTGCTGCATTTTCCGCAGCAACATTGATAGCATTCTTATCCTCCATTTCGACAGTATTATCATGCTTGTTACTCATTCCTTGAGCCTTCTTTGAGCCCGTCGTCCATCCTCGTTTTGAGAACCACTTGTCTGCAAATATACCATACACTCCCTTCTTTTCGATCACATTCTTCGCAACACCAAGTTCGCCAAGATCGACTGACGGTCGACCTCGGGATGGTTCTGGTATCTCTCTGTCGGATTCCACAGAGTGATCGTTGTCTACCGTGCCTTCCACTGTACCGTCAGTATCGCTCTGTATATCCTCATCTTCCTGTTCTGGCTTGTCTTTGTTCTTCTTTGCTAGCTTTTGTGTGTGGTCTATAGCTTGTTGTGCTTCAGCTTGGGAGCCTAGCGGTATGACCGATACGCCAGTTATCACGTAGATTGGTTTGCCAAGTATCTGAGCAACCTGCTGTCTTCTGGATATGGTAATGAGATAGGCATAGCTTGAGACCTTGAGTAGACCTTGGATAGTGTCGTTAGATGGTGATAGGTGATATTTGCCTGAACTTTCATACCAACGACACCGTAGCACTCGATCTGCTTATCCTTATGCTGTTCGGTCTGCGGGTGTTGTAACTGTGGCCTTACTTCGTGCTGTGACGTGTAATCAATAGTCACAGATGTTGCTGGTCGCTGTCCCCGCTGGGCAAAAGGTTGTAACACGAGGCCGTCGACGGCTGCATATATGATCAGTTTGCGGACAATGGCAGGCATTGCGATGTGGTAACCGTCCAGTTATCTGTAATCAGCAATAAGCTAGAATGTAAGTTGACCATGAAACCACAGCGGAGCTGACTCCTCGCTAGCGTAAATCTAAAACATGCCTGAAACAATTCGTCTTACCATTCCCAAATTCTAACCTCTCAAACACGATGAACGGTGTTTCAACAGTAGATGGCGATACCGCTGAGCTAGCCAACATACCACCACTACAGCTCTCGTTCGCGCTGCCCTCATCACCAGACACGAAAGTACACCTCCAATTGACGAATATGCCAAAAACACTCTTGCTATACATCTCGACTTCGATTATTGGAGCTCCTAGTACCGGTGTGTCGCTCGGAAACCTCGTCTATGCTCTACCAAACGTAAGACTACAGACAGCCACTGCACATATGCGCTGCGTCGCTAATGACTTCACATGTAGATTACCAGCAATAGAAGCAACGAAACCCTAGGCACAGCTTTGTACCAGAAGAATGGATCGATTGACTTCATAACAAGATTAGCCAAGGTTCTGGCAAGACGATCACGGAAGCCAGTATACGTTGGAGGAGAGGTCAGATTCTGGGCAGTGGAGGACGAGGGGGAAGCCTTGAGGGGAGTCGTACAGATTGTCATGGCTGAAATTGGGCAAGAACAGAATCAGCCGACAGCGTAAAAATATGTATTGTTATGGCTATACATAAAACGAAGCTGGCGAACACAGGCACTCCTGAACTATCGACGGCTGACAAGGAACAGTTGCGAAGTTGATTCCATTCACGCACATATGCTGAGCTTAGAGCAGAATGGCAGACACAGTCACACTAGAAGCCAGGTATTGAGGAGATGCTACAACATATCAAGCGAGCTAGGATCGCTTGTCGAACAGTGCTGAAACGCTAAAATAAGGTACACCTCAGATTCACCGTGTCTGGGATGAAGCTCGACTAAGCGTACAGAACAAAGCGACTTTTCTCTGGCTCGATCATCGCACTGTCGCTGTGTTGGTATATTGTCCACCGACTTAGCAAATGCTAATGCTACTTTGCGAGGCCCAGGGCAGCTCGATCGTCTTACGTGGCGGCGACCGACAGCCGCTATCATCAACAAGACTTCGACGACACGGCCCACTCAAGCCAGAAGTAGGTAGCATGGAGAGTCCGTCACATTGAGTATCTCCGCAAAATCGTCAAGATCCACGCTTGCACGATATCCAAGATAGAACTTCGGAGTATATGAATTGCAAGGCGAAGGAGAACATTAGTATATAGTCCTCAGGTTCAATCTAGTCCTTGTAGACTTTCCAGAAACTTTCGTTGATTATGATGTCCCTATATTTGTTTATTGACCTACGTCATCTTCTCTAATTGACTTTTATGCACATGTCTCAACATTGTTTCAGATTTCGACAAAAACACCTCGATCACGATATCATCCACATTTCAAAGAGAACTCACCGCAGAAATGATCAACTTCGGCATAATAGGCACAAACTGGATCACCGATTCCTTTATCAAATCCGCCCACTCGACCTCCAAATGGCAGCTCACCGCCGTCTATTCCCGCACTGAAGAAGCCGCCAAATCCTTCGCCTCCAAATACTCCTCCTCTATCACAACCTACACCTCCATTTCTAGCCTATGTGCCGACACCAACATAAGCGCAATCTACATCGCCTCACCCAACTCCCTACACTTCTCCCACGCCCACACTGTCCTCGAAGCAGGAAAACACGTCATCCTAGAGAAGCCAGCAACGTCCACCTCCGCCGAACTAGACACACTCCACAAGCTCGCAAAAGAGAAGAACGTTTTCCTACTAGAAGCATACCGCCACCTGCACGAAACAAATTTCAAACTCCTCCAGCGCTTACTGTCCGCCTCACCATCGCCATCTTCAGAAGCGCTTCCCTTAGTCGGCACACCCCTCGGCGCATCACTAACATACTCAACCTACTCGTCCCGCTACGACGCTGTCCTCGCCGGCGAAGTCCCCAACATCTTCTCCCTCGACTTCTCCGGCGGCTCCCTCGTCGACATCGGCGTCTACCCCATCTCCTTCGCGATCAGGCTTTTCGGGCGACCGGTCAAGTCCTCGTATACGCCGTACATCTGCCCGACCGGGGTCGACGGCGGCGGCATGATCCTGCTGACCTTTGCAGCTCGCACTACATCGTCAACGTCAGGAAAGGAACAAGACTACACCTTCCCCGTACAGATCAACCAAAGCAAATGCTTCAAGAGCTCCGCGCCAAGCGAGATATACACGGCTAACGGCACGATCACGCTGAACGCCACGACGGATATTGATAGTGTGGTGTTTTGGGATCGGAGGGACAAGAAGAGCACGGAGTTGGCTGGCAAGAAGGCGGAGTTCAATCTGGCAGAGGAGGGAGAGGAGTTTGCGAGGATTTTGGAAAGTGCGGATCGAGGTGCTGCGGAGAGACTGGAGGAGGTCAGTCGGGCTGTGCTGGAGGTGACGGAGAAGTTGAGGAAGGAGAATGGGATTGTGTTTGGGGTAGAGAAGGAGCAAAGGTAATAGCGATGGATCACTATGATTGACTAGTCGGAGTGGTAGGCTTTGAGGCAATAAAAGGTCCTGATCAGATACAGTTATCGACTTCTGGAAATATAATACCCATAATATTTACATACCGCTCAAGCCTGCGACAATAACGTGTCGAGCTCGGGCACAACAAATATGTGCATCACAGAAAACAAAACCCACAATAATATACCCAATAATATACAAGCCCCCGCTCCAAATGGTGAGCACAAATGTCTTGTCAACCTTCTTGGCCATGTAGTTCATGACTATCATCTCTCTTCCATTTGTCCAACATCATGCCCCTATAGCCTCAGCAGCTTTTGCTGGCTTCAGTGCCTCGTGACAGAAGAGACAAGTCACCGGCACTGATATCTTCTTCTTTGTTTCCACCTCCACAAGCTGAATTTGGCATGTCTCGTGATCGACTTCAGCCGCAATCGAATCATTACTGTCATCGTCCTTTCTCTTGCCTTTGCCTTTGCGGTCTGATCTCCTATTCTGAGACGTTGGTGGCGCTGGTGCTGTTCTCGAGGAACTCGGCGTCATCATGCTCACTAGACCAGCAGTAAAACTGTTGATATGTCCTCTGATACCATTGCTGGTCGTCTCCTCGAAAGGATCTGGGATGTCAAGCGTGTTGTCCGTCATCGATGGTTCTTCTACCTTCTCAAAGGGTGAATCATCATTCTCAATATCAGCAAGCACTCGAGCTTTTGATGCATTGCATACACAAGCTGTATGCATCCATCCTTCGCACTCATCGTTTGTGCATTGAATCATATCTTTCGCCCAGATACCTTTCGACAGATCTGTGGGCCTCTCGCAGATGCAATCGTCTTCGATCGAGCTTAGTTTTCCTTTGCCAATCGTATCCAGTGTCTGTCTCCACCAAAATCTCCTTCTTTGTACAGGTCCTCCTTCGACTCCAGGCTCCCATTTGTGCACTTGGATGCTTCCATTACATGTTACCGCATCTATGATTTGCATATGTGTGCTTGGTATAAGTTCGTCCTCAGCTTGCCATGGTTGTCGCCCGTCTTCTGTTTCCTCTGGTCGATAAAGCCATATTATTCGTAGGTAGACATGTTCCGAATCTGCTGCTCGACATTCTATGACTTTTGCTAGACCACATTCGTCAATGTTCACCAGATCATTGTCTTCATCGACAATCTCTATATTAGACTCGTCTAGTTCCTGTTCCGGTGGTGTGCGTCTTCGTCGTTTCGCAGGTCCTTGTTCTGATTCTTCGCTATGTTCGTAGCATACAGCGACATAATCGCCAACGTTGTATTCAATACTGGTCTCGTCAACTAGTGAAAGAGTCAGCGACAAGTCGCAGCGCCTAACAAGGTCAGACATACGGTTCCATCTTCGATACTGCGGCATGGCCTCCCAGGCATCCTTCTTTCCATTCAGCTCAACAGTGTAGCCCAAATTCCTTCCAATGTTACCGAACTCCGGAAATTCGTTGGTACTCGCACTTTTCTTCGGTTTTCTGTGCACTATACATTGCCAATTGAGAATCTCGGCATCTTGACTGTCGCTATCAGACGCTGCCTCTACGCTTTCCGCAGACTCTGTGCTCGCTCTTCTTGCAGCGGCTCTTCTTCGTTTGGCCATTGCTGTGTGAGGTAATTCGTAAAACGTTTGCGAAGTAGTGCACGAGCAGCAAATCAGCGAGCAAGGGAAAGAAAGCGGACTATGTTACTACGCAAAATGTGAATAAGATGAGGTTGTGAAGCAGACGCGACGCGTTCGCGACTTCCAATTGAGACCAAATCAGCTGCTGTTCTGGCGCACGTGCCACTACCCTAACTCTCTTACTTGGAGAATCGCGCCTTCCTCAATAATTTGTTTCATGTAATGCTCTCATCGCTATCTAAGAGAGAGGTGGATTTTACTGGTGCCTGGTGCCTTGCGCGGGAGAGCTTCTGCAACGAGCAACGTCTTCGAGTAATAGCCTTACTGTTGCAGCACAACGTCATCAGCTATAGCCAACGGAGGTGATCTCGAGACTAGAAAATGGCACGAGCAAGGGTTGTTTGAGGTGGAAATGTCACGAGCGAAGACCATCTTTCGTGTATAAAACAGCTATCTCCTGCTGAAGCTGATCACAAGCTGTTCGTGCCTGGCGGTGTACCGAGCACTCCAAGACTATGAAATGCCATGCTCATGGCTATCGACTGTTACAGTCGTCCAATCTGAGCAATTGCGATGCGCGGGTCGAGTGTAAGCAGTGCATATATTGTAAAACACGCTCGTCAGTTTCCTCATTAGCTCCACCAAAAGCAGTCCCACGCCAGGGACGATGCCAAATTTGTAGCGTTTAGAGCGTCTAGTGTCGAAGGTTATCGTCTTATGCGGTGAGGTCTTCACTGGGCAGGTACAGTCTCGCTGCGACGGGCGATGATGATTTCGACCTGAGTCCTTTCTCTGGTTACATGTGGCAGACAGTATGCTACAAATCTCGTAGAAACTCTACACCGCGTTTGTAAATCGCTGCTCGAACTCACATCAGCCTGAACATAACTTCGGCTCGAGTCAAAGGACGTCGACCAACTGTCACTGAACCCTAGAAGCGTACTACTGCCAGAAGAGCATACTTGTACACAAGTCGGAGGCCGTACCATGGCGGGCGAGCTTAATTGAAGTGGAAGAGATACCTAGAAGAAGTATCGCTGAGAACCTGGAAGGGACAGCTACCTTGATCTGTCACTCGGGAACGTGCGAGGCGACCACGACTTTCACAATCCATCTTTTCCATGTCACGGCTTTTTTCAGGATAACACGGCTCCTGTATACCTCATTTTTATGCCTTCTTGTTGCCTTCTTGTAGCCTAAGTTTGCCCATGGTGCCTCTTTATAGTTGACTGCCCAGCAAATGCCATCATCCCCCAAAACATTTTCCGGCGAGAGTCTTGGCCGCGTGGTCAACAAGATCCTGGGGAGAGGAACGATTTGGTTAGCTGACTCGTGGTCCATTGAAAGATCGACGACGACATCCTTCTTTTCCATTGTTCGGCCTTCGCCCTTTGTTTCGTATATGTGTCGTCGTCACCCACCACATCTTACATCTACCCTTCAAAACACCAAGTGACTCTTCACGACGGCCTTTGTTCTTGACCAGACTGAATCCTTTCGTTAAACTATTCCAGCTCTTGGCACTACTATTGGTCTACAACGGTTTCGGCACAAGTTACGAAAGCGTCGTCATACTGTCAAGGAGGACCGGCCATCTCTGCTGAAGGCAGCAATACGACAATTCAGCAATATCAAATCACCGAATCCATTTTTCTCGGACGCGAAACCATAAGAATAAGTACAGTCCAAATCGTCGTCGACAACTGTCAGGGTCCAGGACAAGGAATAGCGGCAGGAACATCGCCCAGCAAGACGGATTCCAGATATATCTTTTCATACGTTGATTATTGAACTTGCGATTGAGCCGGCAGGATGCCTCGAGCAAGAGGTAAGTCTGCGTACGACACAGATGATTGGTGTTCAGGCTGACCCTTTGTAGTTCTTTCGTTCATGTCACAAGTAAGGAATGCAAGGAGTCTGTGCCCCTTTCCTCATAAGCTGACCACCTCATAGTGGGGAGGAGCCGTCAAATCTCCCTTCTCGTCTGCTCCCTCCTCTCCGAATCCAAATGTTAACTCGCCCGCTACGTTCGCTCCGGCAGAAGAGATCACTCCAGCCACAGATGCACCAACAACTCCAGACCCTTCATCCTCCTCCGACATCTCGAAACAAGGCCCTTCCTCGGTCGTGATAGCATACAATCCTCCAATGATCGAAGCAGACGCAGATACCCTACCCGAGCTTTCTCCTATATTCTCCTTCTTGAACAGCCACGCGAATAAGCTATACCAGGAAGGCTACTTTTTGAAATTACATGATTTGGATTCTCGTAAGATGCGCGCTTAACAAGCTTCGAAAGCACTGTCTAATTCACATCTCTAGGTGGAAGACCAAGTGCAGACCGAGTATGGGTAGAATGCTTTGCTCAATTAGTCGGCACGGTTCTATCTCTATGGAACGCAAGTCAACTCGATGCAGCTGGAGAGGACGGAGAGGTTGTGCCGACCTTTGTCAACCTTACTGATGCGTCAGTCAAAATGGTACGTGCTGTACCGTTCATACGATGTGGGTGGTTACGAATATTGACACATATTAGATTGAATCACTGCCCATGAACGGTGTTGCTGAACAATCGCTTCAAAACGTGCTGAGCATCTCTACGGCCGCGAACAACCGATACCTTCTTCACTTCAACTCATTACATTCTCTGACGCAATGGACAGCTGGTATCAGATTAGCAATGTACGAACATGCATCACTTCAAGAAGCATACACAGGGTCAATCATTGCAGGCAAGGGAAGACATCTGAATGGCATTAAGAACATTATGGAGCGAACTCGCTTTCCTGTAGAAGACTGGGTCCGCGTTCGATTCGGAGCAGGCACACCTTGGAGGAGATGCTGGTGTGTCATCTCTCCACCAACAGAAAAGGATGTCGCGAAAGCGCACAAGGCGGAAAAATCATTGAAGAAGCGGTCGGCATATGAGCGACCACCACTTGTGGCTAAAGGTGATATCAAGTTTTACGAGAATCGCAAGATCACGAAGAAGACGAAACCGATTGCAACAATCACAGACGCCTTTTCTGCATACGCCGTTTACCCTCAGAACAAAGATCTGATCGATCAATCGACACTCATGAAGGTTGAAGGCTCCATCACTATCCACAGTGAGCCTCCGTCCACCACGGAAGGATTCGTTTTTATCATGCCCGAAGGACATCCTATGGTTACTGGTTTCGAAATGATGCTCAGATTCATAATACCTTCGTTTGACGTCTTCACATTATACGGTCGACCAAACCGACTGATTGCTGATGCGAACAATGTCAACAGTCTCATGTTCGCAATGCCAAGTGGTCGAAGATACGGCTATCTTGAACTTATCGACGTAGCTGGTCTTATCCACACAGAAGGTAGTGGAAAGTGGAACGAAAGGGAATGGAAGAAACAATTGAAAGCTCTGACTCTGAAGAGAATGGCAGCACCGATGCCAGATCATCGCAGAAATAGTAGCAGAAACAGTTTGCCTTCTTCACCAGGAACTAAATCAGCTTCCAACCTGACGAGACCTGTAGTCAGATTCGGAGAGAATAGCGGTGCTGGTTTTAATTCTTTACCACCATCTCGCACTGGATCTCCAGCACCTCAGAACGACAGTCAAATTGTGCTGCCGCACCGTACAGACTCGCCTGGTCCACAAGGATCACCACGCCACTTCCGCTCTGCTTCGGATGCAGCCAACTATAATCGAACTCCACCTAGAGGCTCGCGATTGTCAATGGAAGTGCAGAACAGCAGTGAACTAGGGTACGCTGAACCACCACAACCACCTATTCATGGCCTGCCGTCACAAGCCCAACACAACACCAACACAGAACCAGGCTACTACGATATTGACAGCGATCGTGAGACAACACCTGAGCTCGATGGCGCTGCTATGCCAGATGATGTACCACGTCCTGACGTGGAGAATGTTGCACCGACAACGAAACCACTCATCCCCGTTGCAGCACCACCAGCCTTTGCGCATAGCCCACGGGCTCAACCAGTCTATAAGCCCATGTCTCCGCAAGGTCGTACCACTACCAACAATCTCGACCCTGCCACTTTGGCACAAATCCACGAGTCTTCCAGCCCAGATCGTCGTAGACAACAACATTATGGACCTCCACCTGGTGCTTCAATAAACCAGAACCAGGCCTATGGCCAGTCAAGTCAATATGGCGGTAACAACAACAGCAATGGCTACGTAATGGGTCAATCTCTCTCCCGCTCCTCGTCCCGCGACAGTCTGTCGCAGCGACAAGGCCAAGTTTCACAAATTGATCATCTCAACTCTCTCCCCGGAATGCCCGCCATGCTACCAGAGCGAATGGCAAGCACGAACCAAAACTCCCGACCATACGCAACACAAACCCAAACACAACAAGGTCAATACCAACCACAACAAGGTCTATATCAACCGCAATACCAACCCCAACCTCACCCATTCGCCGCCGCTGCTGCTGCCGCAGTAACCCAACCTCAACAACAACCACAACAACCGCAATATCATCAGAGTGGCACATCAACGCCACGTCGAAGTAATATGGCAAGTCAAACACTACCGACTATCCCCGGCACCCCGGCTGCTATGGAGCAGAACTTCCAACTTCCTGATATGTCACGTTATGGTCAGACTGGTTATGGTCAGAATGTCAGCAGAGAAGTGAGCAGGGATAGAGGGAGTAGGGAGAGAAGTATGAACCGCGGAAGTGGTGAAGTGGTTAGGAAGGCTGTTGGCACGGGTAGCAGAGGCGTGAGCCCGAATGTTGGTGGGAGGTATGATGGTAGTCGTTAGGTGGAGAAGGTAGGAAAGAAAACATAGGTCATGATGGGATGGGTGTTTATATCGACATGCATATTGGTCTGAGGAAGCTGTAGATTGAGCTGGTTTTTGACAATATAGTGAAAGGAATCTATTGCTTATTCTATCATCCTTTTTGGAAGTCGTATAAGCCCATTAAGAGGATGAAAACTACCTTCTTGACCGAAGGCCATTAAATATGCTGTCCTTTGAAGAGGACTTCGTAACCCTAGTCACATTGCCTTTTTGGACATTATCAGAATTCTTGATTGCA
>Ga0115848_100043_pt1 | contig 28730 bp, 24 predicted proteins | sample InSIn3gowninarea_FD_83862 | JGI IMG/M metagenome (GOLD analysis project Ga0115848, IMG submission 83862) | reverse complement strand
CAGGGCCATGATAGATTGTTTTGGTGGGAGTATTATCTTTGCCATTCCGAGGCAAGAGATGTTTTTAGTGGCGATGCCTCGCCCAGAGGGAGGCTCGACCGCTCATTTGTATCACATAGAGGAGGATACCTCTAAGGAGGTTGTGATTCCCTTAGACTCGATCCTAGTCGTCTGTGAGTATTCCGATGTATTTCAGGAGATACCAGACCTACCCCCCAGTCGAGAGATAGACTTTGTCATAGATCTACTACCGGATACTAGACCGATAGCACGCGCTCCATACCGTATGGCTCCGGCAGAAATGCGAGAGTTACGAGACCAGATAGAGCAGCTGTTAGGTCAGGGCTTCATTCGTAGGAGTACCTCACCTTGGGGCGCTCCAGTCTTGTTTGTGAAAAAGAGAGATGGTTCACTAAGGCTGTGTGTGGACTACCGGGAACTGAATAAGGTCACGATACGAAATAAATATCCGTTGCCTCGAATCGATGATCTGTTCGACCAGCTGAGGGGAGAAACTTTCTTCTCGAAGATAGATTTGAGATCGGGATACCATCAGTTGCAAATTAGAGAGCAGGATGTGTCGAAGACTGCTTTCTTGACGAGATATGGGTCCTATGAGTTCAGGGTGATGCCATTTGGCCTCACAAATGCTCCAGCCGTGTTCATGGACTTAATGAATCGAGTGTTCAGAGAGTTCTTGGATCAGTTTTCATTGTCTTCATAGATGACATTTTGATATATTCACACTCCGAGGAGGAGCATGCCGAGCACTTGAGACAGGTTCTTCAGACCCTACGGGAGCACCAGCTGTATGCTAAGTACGAGAAGTGCGGGTTCTGGTTACGGGAAGTACAATTCTTGGGGCATGTTGTTTCCGAACAGGGGATAGTAGTTGACCCTAGTAAGGTGTCAGCGGTGAGGGAGTGGGGACAGCCCACGACACCGACAGAAGTGCATAGTTTCTTGGGGCTAGCCGGATACTACAGGAGATTCATTCGGGGATTCTCCAAAATAGCGGGTCCATTGACGAACCTGACTCGCAAAGGGGTACCATATGTTTGGGATGATGCTTGTCAATTGGCTTTCGACGAGCTGAAAGACAAACTTACTTCAGCACCAGTCCTTGCTTTACCTAAGCCGGGTGTGGAGTACCTAGTCTATATCGATGCCTCTTTACGGGGACTTGGGGGAGTACTACAGCAGGAGGAGAAGGCTATAGCTTTTACCTCCCGCAAGCTAAAGCCGCACGAGAAGAATTACCCCACCACGACCTAGAGTTAGCAGCGGTCGTTTTCGCGTTGAGGATTTAGAGGCACTATTTATTAGGAGAGAAGTTCCGCTTGTTCACAGACCATAAATCACTGCAGTACCTGTTCACTCAGCGAGAGCTGAATATGCGTCAGCGCAGGTGGTTAGAGTTTGTTAAGGACTACAAGTTTGACATACAGTACCATCCAGGGAAGGCCAACGTAGTTGATGATGCGTTGAGCCGTAGGCCGGTAGACGATGTCGCGGATGTCTGGAAAGCAAAATGGAAAGAGTTGGGTCACCAGGACGCAGTAGCCCGTTCCTTCATATCTGTCATGACAGTGACGCCCGAGGTTATTACGAGGGTATTACAGGCACAGGAAGTAGACCCATTTTTCCAGGAGCAGATTGTCCGACTTTTAGCTGAGGGTGTTGAGTCCTATTCTATTAGTTCCGATGGAGGTTTGAGGTTTAATGGGAGATTAGTGGTTCCCGAAGGAGCAGACTTACGTCATGCAGTGATGACCCAGTCTCACGGGTCCCGATTCGCAGTACATCCTGGAGGAGATAAGATGTACCAGGATATGAGGCGGCAATACTGGTGGAGTGGGATGAAGAAGGACATTGCTGAGTTCGTGTCCAAGTGTGCTACCTGCCAACTGGTAAAGGTGGACCATCAGAGGCTGTCAGGGTTGCTTCAGCCTTTGGAAATACCTGCGTGGAAGTGGGAGAGTATTTCCATGGACTTTATTACAGGGTTGCCTACATCACAGCGGGGCCATGACTCTATCTGGGTGATTGTAGATCGTTTGACCAAGGTGGCTCATTTTCTGCCGGTGTGGACATACTATACCATGAGTCAGTATGCTCTGTTGTTCATAGCTGAGATTGTCAGATTACATGGGGTGCCCCTGAATATTGTATCAGATAGAGACAAGATTTTCGTGTCGCGTTTCTGGGAGAGCTTTTAGGAGGCTATGGGTACAGAGTTGAGGTTGAGTTCAGCTTATCACCCACAGACAGATGGGCAGACAGAGCGTACTAATCAGATGCTGGAGGATATGCTACACATGTGTGTCCTTGATTTTGGAGGAGGTTGGGAGCCACATCTTCCACTGGTAGAGTTCGCTTATAATAACTCTTATCAGTTCACGATTGGCATGGCTCCATTCGAGGCTTTGTATGGCAGACGTTGTCGTTCCCCAACTTGTTGGCTAGAGGTGGGGGATAACAAGTTGCTAGGACCAGAGGTGATTCAGGAAACCTCCGCTAGGATTGAGATTTTCAGGAGTCGCATTCGGGTAGCCCAGGACAGACAGAAAAGCTACGCCGATGCGAAACGGTTCTTCAGAGAGTTTAATGTGGGGGATCAAGTATTACTACGTGTATCTCCTATGAAAGGCGTGATGAGGTTGGGGAAAAAGGGGAGGTTGTCTCAAAGGTACGTTGGACCATTTCCCATTATCGAGAGGATTGGGCCGGTAGCATACAGATTGGGGCTGCCAGAGCATTTACATCGCATCCATGATGTATTCCACATCTCGTCGTTGAGACGATACCTTCGGGATGATATGGCCCACACCCACATCGCGATAGAGGAGATAGACTTATAGCCCGATAGATCTTACGAGGAGAGACCAGTGGCCATCCTGGACCGTAGCGAAAGGAGATTGAGGTCAAAGATAGTTCCACTTGTACGGGTCCAGTGGGAGCATCATAACGTGGAGGAATCCACTTGGGAGCGCGAGGCAGATATGCGCGAAAGATACCCAGATTTATTCTTACCAGGTATGACTTATTTTTCGAATTTCAGGACGAAATTCCGTTATTAGGGGGGGGGAGTATCTAATACCCCGTAATTTTATGCTTTCTTAATTTGGGGAATTATTAAATTTAATATGAATTATTAATTTAATATTCATCCGAAAATTAATTATTGTTAATTTAAAATAATTACTAGCGTGACGAGAGTTAGTAATTGTTGAAAACTTGTTGAATATTACTAATGAGTAAAGTAATATATAATGTTGGTTCTATTAAATGTCACGAGTGAATAAAATGACAATTTTAAAAATTTAAGTCTGGACGCGCCCGTGTCGTGTCAGGACTAAATGTTGATTAATAAAGAGTGAATATTTATAAGTCATTTGTATGGTCATTTCGAGTGCGCCAAAGTGTCCGGAAGGGTCGAGATAGTCAGAAAAGTGTACCCGGGGATTTAGTTTGGGTCTCGGGGCGTTTTTAGGCTTAATTAACACCCCGGAAGTGCATTTTAGACATTTCGTGATTTGGGGTAATTAAACCCACGAAAATTAGGAGCTTATATCAGATATCTAAGGTTGCCTTCTAGGGTTAGAACAATCAAAGACAAGTGACGGCCATAGGAGAGGAAAGGAGAGAGCTTCCAAGGCAATCCAAGGCCCAAAATCCATCCGTTTGCACCGCCACCACCACCAACGCGTAGATCGCGCGACGGGGAACGCAACCACACCAAAATCATCCGCAAACCAGAACGTCGAAAATCCCAGGCAAGTGTTTATCTTGCTTATCTTCGTTAATGCATCGTTCATATTAGTCTAGGGTGATTAGGATTAATTTGGTAGGAGAAAATCCATGTTTGAGATAGGTATCGCATGTAGAATTGATTGAATGAAAATTCTGGAAACCCTTTATCATGTAGAGGATTAAACCACGAAATTATGATGTGTGATAAGAAGGAAATTCTGGAAAAGATTTGTTAGAACCATGTTTAAGAGATTTCTAGGGTTCTTGATGTTTATATGATTTTTGGGCTGTTAATCTATGTTTAGTGATAGAAAATTTACATGCTTTACGTTGGAAATACATAATATGATGACATAGTGTTAGTAGTATAAATTCTGGGATGATTAGGAATGAAAAATATGGATATGGTTCAGGTTAGAAGATGAAACCCGTAACTGCAAAACTGCAGAAATCGCAATACCTGTTTGATCGATCGATCGAGCCAAGAGCTTCGATCGATCGAGCCCCAGACCTCGATCGATCGACCCCTCCTGGCAGACTCCTATTTCCCCTTTTTAATTTAGTTAAATTCAATTTAATGAGAAATAATTCTTGGACATCCTTATTAAAATATTTTGAGAGATAAAGAGGACCGGTAGGACTTATTAATAACTATGAGACCTTTAATGTAAGACGAGACTTGCATTTTTGGGGTGTTTATATAAAAGGGACGATATAATTACGTATTAAAGGGAGAGACGCGTAAGATAGTTACGGTGGAAGATAAATGAGTACGTACTGAATTTTACACTTGGGGGGATAGAGTCCATGAGTGTTCCGTAGTGAGTTGAATAATCCTTCAAATTAAAGTTAGAGACGAACCGTTATACGCGATAACTAATAAGGTGAAAATAAGGATAAATGTCGTGATTATGGGTTATGAGATAAACCTAAATTTGATATAGTAATAGTAGTATATTTATATGACTGTGTGTATGCATATATTATATACGTGTGAAAATCATGCCCGCGCTACTTGCTATCCCTGAGGTTACCGCGCTGGGACAGTCTTATCTCGATGGGACCTTTATGGGGGATATTGACTCATACCCTAGAAGATAGATATCCTTGGTACAGGCTATCTGATCGATGGTCAGACGGTCCTAAGAGACGTGAGGGTATGTGCTGACCTCTTTGACACTTGGAATCTATGCTTCGCCTCAATATTATTTGTGTATGTGATAATACAGTTCGAGAGTGATTCCAAACTTGTATTTCCCTTATTATGAGCGATACGGGGATTGGATAGCAGAGTATGCCCGCACCATAATTATTATGTGGGGTGCCGTTAGAATATATATATTATAGGAGTATTTAATATATATATTAATTTTTGAAATTCGGAAACTACCTACTGTGTTTATGGTAAGTAAGAAATGAATAATGATTTCTATTGGGAAATACGTGTTTTTAAAAGTACATTATGTTATTGAGAATCTTTATTAGCAAATTAAGCTTAAATGAGAACTTTGGTGTTAAACGGAAATTTATTTATTAACCAGTTGAAAGTGTCAATCTAAATCTTACGAGTAACCTAAGCTAAGATAAGCTAGACCGTTGGGAAGGTTAGTGCGATAGGTGTGCACATTAGAAGAGAGGTGAGAATTTCTCAAGGGAGTGTCGCACTAATATGATTGTTGCATTGGCCAGTAAATAATTTAAATACTTGCTAAACTAATTTTGAACTGTGTTACAATCGGGCTCTGACCCGGTTCATTTTCTCTCCTCTCTTGTATATATATGTATGTATTACAGGTGCCCAGCCACAGGGGCGTCTTGCATAGGGTACTCTGGAAGAAATGCGCTGCAGCTTAGGTGGGAGTTGCAGGCCTCTTTCTTAGACGACTTCATTTATTTGACTCCACTCTTATCATATTTATTCCGTTGGGCATGTGTCGCCCGTTTCCATTATCTAGTTGTTTTATTGGACATTATGATTTAGTCATCCTTAGTATTGCTACTTTGGATTTATCCAGTGCGGATGTTTTACTTTAAGTTTTAATTGTTGAGATTTTGGATGTTGAATGTTTAAATTAATTGGATTATGTTCCAGGATTATTGTGGTGTGATTATTTAATATTGAAATGTTGTTAGTAATTAAACCTTTTCTTTTTATAAAATTTGGAAAGTAATGTTTAAAAATGGTTTTGACACTTAGCTTAATTAATTAGGGTGTTTAAATTGGAAAAATTTATTTTTCGATAGTGATGCTGAGAATGAACCAACTGTTCACCTTGATTTAATTTAATGAAGGAGTGATGGCCTGGTATTTAATTAGGCGGGGTGTCACATAAAACTCCTACTAATATTAACACCTAGTTGCAACTATTATATGAGATGCTTTTTCAAACAACTGACCCGCCTCCGGTGGTAAGGAGTTACCCGTTTGTTAAGCTAACGGAAGTGGAACAAGATAACCTGTTAGCACCTCTCACGGAGCAAGAGATTGGGTTCATCCTTAACTGTATGGGTAAGAACAAAAGCCCGGTCCCCGATGGCCTTACAACATAATTTTATCTCATCCATTGGAAAGAGGTCAGACAAATAGTGTGCGACCTTATTTCTATATCTTCGCATTAGGGTCTATTCCGCATGAGATAAACCATACCTTTTTAATCTTTATTCTGAAACAGCAGAAACCAATGCAAATTTCCCATTATCGTCCTATCAGTCTTTGAAATGTGATATATAAGCTCATTTAAACCATCCTTGTGACTAGAATGTGTCCCCTGTTGCAGTCACTGGTATCCCCATGCCAAGCGGCCTTCGTGGGCCGACGGCACATTCAAGATAACATCCTCATTGCGTATGAAATTCTATATTATATGAGTAAATCGAAACCCAAAAGAGGGAGTTGTTCGGCCATTTATTTATTGGGTGCTACAGTAGAATGGGTTCCTTGACCCATGGATCAGATAAATTTATGCTTGTCTAGCTACCCATTCCTTTCAGATGCTGATTAACGGTCATCTAGGGGTCAAGTTTAGGCTGTCTCATGGCCTTCGACAATGAGACCCATTGTCTCCGCTTCTTTTTTTTCTAAGACTCGATGTTCTCTTATAGAAAATTGAGTAGGAATGTCGTTAAAAAACTATGACAACTCTCAGGACTCGATACCAAATTACAGACATGGTATTCTCATTTTCTCTCTTTTGCGGTTAGGGCTACCCTAATTAATGTTTTATGCAGTCACTTATAGCTTATAGTACGTCAGCCTATCCTCTACCCAAGAGCATTCTCAGTACCCTCACTAGAAAGATAAAGCATTCTTCTGGAATGCCACCACATCGTTGAACAAAACCCCCATTATTCGTTGGTCAACCATTACCCTTCCCAAACAATATGGAAGGCTGGGAATTAAGAATCTTCATACGCGCAATACCGCCTTTATGCTAAAGCTTCTATAGAAGTTGTTCTCCAAGCCAAACAATCTATGGGATGGCTAATCAAACATAAGTACTACCCAAACTCCTCATTGGGTGAGGCCCACCAAACCCACCATGCATCTTGGTTTTGGACTCGGGTAGTGTAGCTTCTTCCCCTGTTCCATCAGGGAATTAAATGGCGTATTGGTCCTAGAAATATCTACTTTGGCTACCACATTTGGGTTCTCCAGGAACCTTTAGGGCAACGTTTTCCTACCCTACCTCACATCGCCAATAACACCTCGATATCACATTTTATTCGTAACCACCACTGGAACCTGCCTATCTTAGCCCAATATTTTCCAGTCAATTTCTTTCTCTATATTCAAGATGTTTATAACTCGCCTACGGTAGCCCGGGACATGCCTTACTAGTGGCCTTGCAGAACCGGTACATTTATGTTGAAAGACACATACCGTTAGCTTAATATGGAAACCATCCATCAACATACACCAAATCCACTATGGATGTTGCTTTGGAAGTGTGGACTGCCTCCTGAATTGAAGCCCTTCCTGTGGTTTCTTATGCACTAGGCGTTGCCCACTTACGATCAGATCAACTACTACCACAAAATCCCCTCGACTACTTGCCCTCTTTGTGACCTGACGGACTCAAACACCCATATTTTTATGGAATGTCCGGCATTTTTTCAATTGTGCATAATCCAAGAAGAAACTAATTTTTCACCAATCTCCATTCTCTAGAGACTTGCAGTGCGCTGCAGGACCTCCCCGATTACCTATGAGGCACTCTAACCTTTTTCCCCCCTGAGCCGTATGGCTTGCTCATAATGAAGCCCTCTTTCGATATAATCTAACAGTTAAATCTCTCATATTACATTTGGTTTCTGACCAAATAGTATGGTTTCTCCATGCCCGTAGTACGCCATCCTCCCAGTCAGAGGTGGTCAAAAGGCAGTTTCTTATTGCTTGGTCACCGCCTGTCCAAGAATTCTTTAAATGTAATACTTACAGTACGAAGTTCCACGTTACAGGCCTCGCGTTGATTGGTGGACTTATTCAAAACTAACAGGGCCATTTCCTCTTAGGATTTACCCGTAATATTGGTTATGTGTCTTCCTTGACCGCCGAGCTTTGGGCCCTAAAAACGAGACTTGAACTAGCTTTTCATGTGGGAATAAAATGAATTGAAATATAAATAGACTGTCAAATTGCATTTCATATGATTTCCTAGAAAATAGCCTAGCATCCAGTCCAGGGGGATTTGATGCAATCCATCCATGAAGTCCTCCAGGGGTTCCAACATATCACTTTCTGTCTGTATTGTTGTGAAGAAAATGTATGTGCCGATGTCCTTGCTGCTATATTTGTGTTGCGCCCTTTTTGTTCTTGGTTTCTTTTATGTGTACCTCAGTTTTTAGCTCCTTTTTAAGTCATGATCACCGTCAAGTCACTTCAGTCCGGTAAGAAGCAAGGAACATCACTTGTAAAATACCTTGGTTTTGAATAAACTTTCATTTTGGCCCAAAAAAAACTATATATATATACACACACACACACACACACACACACACACAGAGAGAGATAGAGAGAGATGGCCAAACACATAGATAACAAAATATAGATATAACAAATCGATAAACTGATAGATGGACATACCAACAACCCGACAAATAGACTGAAAAATCGAGATATCAATTAAAGACGATAGACAATGAGACAGAAAAATCGGGAGATAAAGTAATAGATAGATAGATATCCATACGGAAAGATGGACAAACTGACATGTAAAAAAATAGACAAAGATATTGACAAACAAACAGACAAACAATTTTAATTCTCTATGAGAATATCATGGTTGTGATTAAAAAAGTTGTTACTGACAAAAGATAATAATAATATAGATTATTTTTCGTAATTTAAGTTTTATGTAACACTGGTACAATAATTGTTGTTAAATTGTTTTTTAAGTATCCAAATCTGGACAAGCAACACAATTTGAGTAATTTCATTTTGCAGTAACTTAATATAGTATACAACTACCAATTTTTCTCAAACCTATACTATATTATGAATGGGATATGTTAAAGATAATCTTATGATTATTTTTGTACCTTGAAAGTAAGGAAAATTTTGTATGCATGTGTTTATTTTGTTTATTTAAAATATATATATATCGATCATTATGACGTAATTATAATTATTACGCATATATATTCAATTTTACAGGCAGTGGTATAAATTTTGTCCCATTGCCAACACGGTTTGATCAGTTCCAACAAACTTGATATCAGATTTTGTAATAAATATTAATGTTTGCAAGTTGATTTACATAATTATTATAAACGTTAATTTTCTTTATTGTTTATGTAATTATTTGGAATGAATATTGTGTTTTGTGTTATTATCATTATGTTTTTTTAGGTGAATATGATGTTTTAAGTTCAGATAAAGTTGAACTGAATAGTATTACTATGAATGTTTATTGCTAACCATTATATTAAAGTATTTTTCTTGTCAAAATATCACGTGTTTTTGTTTATATGTTGACGGGTATGTCACATTTGTACAAAAATCAGTTGCAAAACTACGCCTTAAAGATAACTCCTATTATGTTGCCTGCATACAGTTATGAAACTAATGGGCCTCCTCATGCTCATTGTTTTAAGTTGAGAGTTAGAGTTGATGGAAACACGTATGAGACTAAAGATTATTTATTCTCATTGAAGGATGCAAAAAATGCTGCTGCAAACGTGGCTCTTGGGTGAATTTAAACTTTCGAGAGTTCAACTAGGGGAAAAGCCCTAAAAACCAAACCCTCCGCTTCTCCATCCCTTGCTTGCTCCAGCCAGCAACCCCCCTGTTCCGGGCACAAATATCTTGCTTAGTCCTCCCCTTCTTACTACGGCCCTTGCTTTGTTCGAACACCAAAATCTTGTGACTTGTGATGAAGGATATAGGGATGTCTGACATAGGTGTTCACCCAGCCACCGATATCTCTCTCCCCTGCTTCGTCCACCACCTGAACCACCCAACCTTTTAACCACCCTACCTCACTCCTATCTGACATCACCTGTAACTGACTCGACCCAACACCTGAACACCACCCGATTAAACATATCTCCTCTACCGATATACAAAGAAAATTTGAGTAATTTCCTGTCCACAGACCCGGTTGCCACCATGTCCCAATTAACAGAACACCAAACTCAACCTCAAGTTCCACTTGACCAGACACATGTTCTATTCCCTTCTTGGGATATGGATTCCACCATCGACGATTATGATTCCAACAATGAAGCCTTATAGGAGGACACGAGTTTGGACAATATTCCAACTGTGCTTATTTTGAATCGGGAACTCCAAATTCTACAGAAAAATGGCGCTCTTCACTCATCATTAAACTATTGGGTAAGTTTTTATCTTTCCAAAGACTTGCTCTTCGTCTGTCACGCCTGTGGAAATTACAAGATGGAATTTTTATTACGGATTTGGGACATAATTTTTTCCTCGTCAAACTTTCATCCCAAAAAGATTATACATCAGTAATTTCTGGAGGTCCATGGTTTCTTAAGGATCATTATCTATCAATCCAAAGATGGCAAAAGAAATTTTGTCCATCTACTGCAACTATTAAACATATGAGCTTATGGTTTCAAATACATGAATTATAAGTGGAATACTATGATATGAGTATCTTACATCGTATAGCAGCATCCTTGTGAAACCACTCAAAATTGATATCCACACTGAGTCAATGGGGCGTGCTAGGTATGCTCGGATCTGTGTGGAATTTAACATTGAAAACCGTTTCCACAGAAAATCAAGATTGGTAGCATTCTTTGTTCTTTGGTGTATGAATTAAAAAACTGAGATTTGCTTGTCATGTGGGATTTTCATCCATAATCTTCACAACTGTCCTCGTAAGCAGTCTAAACCCACCTCTAGTTCTGACCAAACTCATCTGGACAAACAATGGTCTATTGTTAAACTCCACCCTCTTCAGCGTCGGTCTTGTGCCTCAATAAATGACACTATGTATAAATCCAGACAATCTCCTATTCGTCTTGATCCAAATATACTTGCACCGGAAACTATTATGCCTGAGGCACAACCCAGTAAGCGACAAGTTTGGAAACCTAAATATGATGTGTTGCCTTCAACTTTTTAGCGACAACAAGATGTGCACTCTGTACAAAAGGAAATGATGCACTAACCCACTCATCTGGTTCATTCCAACTCCAACAATACATGCCTGTCGGACCGCACAGTACAACCTCTAGTTTCCTCCCTAAGCACTACCTCATAGGACCCTGAGTAGCCCATTGTCTCCTCTCACGGACACCAGCCCATATATTTGTAAGGGAATAAATAGCCCCGTTTCTTCAGCTTCTCCACATTCTTCTATATTACCCCATGCAGTATTACATACTCCTCCTAACCTTCCACCTATACCATTCTCTTCTACTCCTTCCAATAATGAAGTATCAGAACTAGCCTGTGCACCACCGCCCTTACCCCCTACAGAAAACCTTCCTGGAGTACTTAACCAACACGAGCAAATAATATCACTCCTCGCACACCAGGAACCTACCACTCCACCTCCAGAACCATACTTACCACCGGGGTTTGAGTTCACAGCAACACAGTCTCTCACCCCACCTTCTCTGCATCTACCGAGACGGCCTATCCACTCAGGGGCAACTTTCGCATCCAAATTAGAAATTCAACCCCGAAAGAGATATGCCTATTCAACAAGGACTAAGAGACATGTTCCGTCATCCTCACTTCACGACACGAAAGGTATTCCACTACCATCGCGTACTTTTTATAGTAGTCCAACACCAAGACAGGATGTTCACAGCCACAACATGGATTTACACATTCCATAAAAACCCCTTACCAAATGACGTGTACCGTTTGTTCAACCTCAACCAACTAAACAAATTTATAAACATCCTACTGGGGTGAAACTGGAGGAGATTCCTCCCATTATACTACCTCATGAAGATCATACTTTGGAATGCTAGGGGGCTTCTAGGCCAACTTTTTATATAGATCTCTTGACCTTTGTACATTCACATAGGCCTCACATATTGGTTATCCAGGACACTTGCATGGATGCTCGAAGATCAATTTGTGAGATTCGTCGGTTAGCATACCAACATCATGTTGTCTCTCCGGCTTTAGGTCAATCGGGTGGAATTTGGGTTCTTCGGGATGCTGGTCTGATTGTTGCCCGTGACGTACTTGTTTCCCCTCGCTTCATCTATTTACTCCTTCAACATTATCCCGCGGTGACTCCTACAGAGTTTACTGTTGTTTACATGCTACCTCAACCTACGAAGCAAACTCCAGTATGGAACTTCCTTCAACACATTCACACTTCTGTCCAACACCTTTGGATTCTTCTAGGCAATTTTAATGCTATTTTAGGCCAACATGAAAAAAAGGGGGCGTCCTTTCCAACCCACGCTTGCACGTCATCTTAAGAATTTTATGCATTCATGCAATATCCAAGATATATGGTTTATTGGGCCAACTTTTACCTGGAAAGCTAATAGTGTGTTAGGTCACCATGTTAGAGAGAGACTTGATTGGGGTCTTGGTAATCAGCGGTGGATGTCTTTGTATCCAAATACTTGAACTTCTCATCTTCCAAATGCTAGTTCTGACCACTGTCCGTCATTGTTAGATACCTATCCTTCCCTCTCCAAAACCCCGACGCAGTTTATTTACTACTCTGAATGGGCATCTTATTTGTCTTTTACCCACCTCTTACACTAACACTAGACTATCCCAGTCCAGGTGTCGCACGCCTTTTCTTTTTCGCGCAGGGCTCGGTCATTTAATAGAGCTGCTCAACATTGGAAGCAAACTATTTTTGGGAACATGTCTAATTATTTTTTTCCTTAAAACAAGAGGTTCATAATCTTAGAATGTGTATAACACTAATCCGGATCCCCTGCTAGTCTCCCAGGAGAACCACTTACAATCACAACTTATGCACTGCATGAACTTAGAATGCTAGTATTGGCGCAATAAGAATAAAAATAAGTGGCTTCTGGAAGGTGACCAAAATACTAATTTTTTCCATGCTTATGTCATGGAATAACGACGTAATAAATCGATTCCTGTAATTTTCAATCCTGACACTGGATGGCATACTACTGTCCAGGATATTCATGCCCAATTTCAACACTTCTATGAAACCCTTTTTACTACCACTAATCCCCCTTGTCCTCCATCTGAATATAACTTTGTTCAAGTTCAACCTACCGACGTTACTCGTTTACTGGAACCTGTGAGTGACGCTGAAATTTGGCACAACTTGGGTATAATGGGAAAAAATAAGAGCCCGGGAGCTGATGGGTTGACATGTGAATTTTTCCAAAACCATTGGGACATTGTGGGACCCACAGTCCTTAATTTAGTTAAAGTTTTTTTGACCTCGGGTCAACTCCTCCGTGCTCTTAATAAGACCCTTTTTTATTTTTATCCCAAAAATTCCCCACCCACTCAAGTTAAGCACTTTCGACCCATCAGCTTATGTAATGTTATATATAAACTTATATCTACAATCCTGGTTGCTCGTATGGGACCCATCCTTTAGTACCTTGTGTACACTTATCAAAATTCCTTTATTGTCGATCATCATATTCAGGATAATAGTTTGATCGCCCTTGAGATTTTACATACTATGCGTAAATCTAAATCTATAAAAGGTAGTTGTGCCATTAAAATTGACTTGACAAAAGAATATGATCAGATAGAATGGTCGTTTATCCAATGGGTTCTCCAATAACATGGTTTCCACCTATTTGGATTCGATATCTTATGGAATGTCTTTCTTCTACATCATTCACCACTCTCATTAATGGCCATATGGGGATCAAGTTTTAGCTAACTCGAGGACTCTGCTAGGGCGATCCACTATCGCCTTACTTATTTATCATGGCCCTGGACGTCCTTTTACGACGCGTGGGGTCAGACTATATTTCAAAATATATGACGCCTCTCCGTCCTTCTCGCAAAGGACCCCTTATTCCTGGGCTTGCTTTTGCTGACAACTGTATTTTTTTCCTTCAAACCACGCCAACTTTTGTGGCTCACTTCCATCAGCTTGTAACTACATTTGGCCTTTTTTCGGGTCAAACCGTTAACAAGGATAAACCTATAGTCACTTTGGGCCCTTCTACTCCGTGTGCCATTAAACAAGCTACTTTGCGTCCACTAGGACTTCATGGGTCTCATGGGCAGGATAAATATCTTGGTTTACCTCTTGTTACGGTTCGAGTAATGCGCCAAATGTTTTCTGAGCTTATTGAGAATCTCGGCCACCGTTTACATTTGTGGTCTAATAATTTCTTATCCTATGCTGGTCGCACCACATTAATTAATGCGGTGTGTACTTCACTTCCATCTTATTACATGTTCGGATATTCGATCCCTCCTCATATTCTTACCATATTATCAAACAAAATTAAATCGTTCTTTTGGAATGCTACCAAACTTTCTCATAAAACAACCACAGTCCCATGGGCTACAATTACCCTTCGCAAACAATATGGTGGGTTGGGCATAAAAAATTTACACTCTTTAAATAAAACTTACATGATTAAACTGCTTTGGAAACTTTTTACCTAGGCACAAAACCTTTGGACTCAAAATATGAAACATAAATATTTTTTTCACACCAATTTGTTGTCGTCTCATAGTAAGGCAACAGACTCGTGGTTCTGGAAAAAATGTTTCTGCTTTAATTCCTTCCTTCGCCACGGGGATAAAATGGAGACTTGGTTCCAGCTCTATTTCCTTTGGAAATCATATTTGAATCCTTCAGGATTCTTTCAATCACCTTTATCCGCATATTCCTCCTCATATTTAGCTACCCCTACACACTTTCATTTTTCATGGGTAGTGGGACATACCGACTTTAACTCAGTGGCTGTCGTTGGATGCTATTCACCGTATTCGTGCCCTGTATGTACCATCTCAAAACTCGCCGGTCCTAGTTCTACTGTAACTTTTACTCTTAAATCGGCTTATCTTTGGCTTCACATTCACCTATATGCCCAACACCGTCCTGCGCTTCCTTGGAGATTTTTATGGAAAAGTATCTTACCTCCTAAGCTTCAGTTTTTCCTGTGGTTTCTCATTCATAGGGCTTTGCCAACTGTTGACTTACTCTTTCATTACCATAAATTAAAGACTCCTATTTGCACTCTTTGTGAGTTAGATGACTGCAATACACATATTTACTTTGGCTGTCCTGTATTTTTCTAACTCCAACACTTGATGCCTCTGCTAGACCTTAGTCTTACATCCATCTTTACTGAGCTCTCCCACATACAGTCTATGGCTCGGGTTACAGTCAATCAACTTCAACCATTTTTTCTTCTTTGGTTATTTTGGGTCACACTCAATGAGGCGATCTTTCAATAGACACCCATAACTTTGTCCTCTTTCAAGTCAACCTTATCTCAACACCTTCATAGATACCACCCGGTTAGTCAATTAGTACGACCAAGTATACCTCCCCCCTCTTTTGCTTTTCCTATTGCTTGGTACAAAACTGCACCTACATTCTTCCAATGTAATACTGATGGAGCAAAATCACATATTACAGGTCATGCCGCTAGTGGTGGGATTATCTGCAATTCTCAACGAAAGTTTGTATGTGCTTTTAACCACCATATATGCTTTGCATCTAGCAGATATTTGGGCTATTAAATTGGTCTGGATCTTGCTCATACTCCGGGTATTACTTTCATCGAAGTGAAACCCGATAGTCAAATTGTCTTTAATATGATCCAAAGGAACCAAACCCAGAATCCAGACCACATGATTTTGATCCAGGCCATACGTGAAAGCTTCTAGAGATTTCATCATGTACCTTATGTTTATGTTTCAAGGAAGCTAATGCTTATGCCGATGTTCTTGCTGCCCACTCAGTTTCAAAGTTGTTTATTTCTACAGTGTATGTTTAGATTCTATGTTTTTTAGTTCCATCTTTTCGCCCCGATCTGTGTAATATCGCGTGGTACGTTTTGCAGTTTGTAACATTACTTGTAATATTCCCACAGTATAATTTAATCTTCCTACCTTTGTAAAAAGAAACGTGGCTCTTGGGTCATTGCAACCAGATGAAAGTCATGAGGTTAGTCCTCTCAATTGTTCCAATAACATATAAATATGTGTTATGTGTCTAATGTTAAATAGAAAATAATTTTTTCTAAACAAGATCACATTTATATTTAATCCCACCTTATAATAATTGTTTATAACAAAATCCCAGTAGCGGGCAATGATATTTCTCACACTAGCACGTTAAACATTTTTACCACATTAGTGAAGCTGATGTTGTAGTATCACGTCAACATTTCCTAAATCATGCATTGCCACATGCACCGTTAGAACATAAAAAGTAAGGTCATTATTTCTAAGATAAAGTCACTTTTAGAGGCTAAAAATTCTATTTAGTAATATTAATTGGAGTAAATATAACTATTCTTGGCCTATATTATTTGGCTTTCATTTTTAGTTACTAATTTTTTTATTCGTTTATTATAATTCAGGATGAGGGTTTATACAAAATTCTTCTACAATAATTGTATCAGAAAATAGGTTCCCGTTTTCCAACATATAGTACAACTAAATCGGGTCCACCTCACTTGCAAATATTTGTGCCGAGTGTAAAAGTAACAGGTGAGGTTTTCCAAGGACATGAAGCTAAATCCAAGAAGTAAGCTAAGAAAATTCCTGCAAAGGTAGTATATAATCAACCTAAGAAAATGGACCAAAAAGAACTACCACCCGAACATAACTTGAGCTACGGAGAACAATGAAACTCCCCAATAAATTCTATGAAATTAGGAATAGATGCAACATGTCGCTCCTTAAACCAACTCAGTAAAGTACTCTGGAACAGGTAACAGATTTTAGAAGGCGACATCTCTAGTTCTTCATAACATCTTGAGTCTCTCTCCTGCCAAATCGTTCAGAAGATATAGTGAGGGACCAGATTCTACACCTTTCTAATCCCCTTCCATTCATTAGGGGGAATCCAAACCTCTAATAACGCCCTCAACATCTCGGGCACCACGTAGCTACGAACAACATCAACTTGATCCGTCGCATTTGAGGATTCATAAAAATATGACCACACAGGTGGTCAAACCTATTTGATGTGTCAATTGGCTCATTAAAAAATAATCTCTTCTGGCTATACCATACCACACGGCTATGGTATTGATAAAAATAATTATGTCCATAAACGGGAGAAGACATTGTTTTGTTATCTTTATTACACCGAGACAGGGTATTTATACAACGATTCATAGTGTGGGTGGGAAAAAATTCCACTTCCGACTCACATCAACTCATGTAGGTTCAGTCGGGAAACATTTACCCGTCTGACATCCATCACAACGATTATTTAAACACTTGATTATTATAAAGCATATGCAAATGGGAACTCTTTACATTACCAATTTTTTGCCAAATGGATTCACAACCATGGATCATAAATGAAGACTTACAGCTGCTTAACTCCATAACCAGTTCTGACTTACCTTTCGGTCCTGACTATAGGGTGTCGTCTAACATTTTTGTAGCCATCGAGCGAAGTTAGAAGACACCAGCTAATGCTAATAGAGGGCGTATGGCTAACAAGACCCATGCACACTAGGTCAAGCACAAATTTATGTTTTACTTGTACGCCAAATCTATAAACATTGGTGGTTGAGGGTGGGATGAATAGAATTAGAAACTAGTAATTTACGAAGAATGTGCATAGGAAACTTTTTGCAACTATTATCCACGTTATCGGGCATTACGGAGCGAAGCCTCTTACCTGTTTCATTCGTTTGGATGGATCATTCATGATATTTAAGTTTCTCAATGTCACAGATGCGATTATTAGTAAATGGATAATGTATGAATCACTGACCTTTACCAGTTTTTAAAACACAACTCAATGATATTTAACTTTCTAGCTGTATGAATCAAGCTTTCAATAGATGATAATGTCATGGATGCGATTATTGATAAATGGATAATCTATGAATCACTTTCCTATATCAGTTTCTAAAATGCAAGGATTCATGATATTTAAGTTTCTGATTAGATGAATCAAGTTTTCAATAATTGATAATGTCATAATTACGATTATTGGTAAATGGATAATGTATGAATCCCTAACCTATACCAGTTTCTAAAATGCAAGGATTCATGATACTTAATTTTCTAAGTGTATAAATCAACCTTTCACTAATTAATGATGTCACATATGCGATTATTGGTAAATGAATAATGTTAAATCAGAGAAAAACAACAACTATTATTTCATTAGACATAAAACAAGGAACTTCATCGAGATTGCCATACATAATACAATGCGTAATAAGTAAAGCGGGAAACATTTCCACTTATGACAAGAGTCATTTCATAAAATATCGGACGGGAAACATTTCCAATTATGATTAATGTCATTTCATAATACGTCGGGCAGGAAACATTTCCACTTCTAACAAGTGTCATTTCATGTAATGCCGTACGAGAAAATTTCTCCTTCTGATTAATGTTGATTCATAATATGTCGGGCGGAAAACATTTCCAATTCTGACAACTGTCATTTCATAATACGTTGGATGGGAAACATTTCCACTTCTGACAAGTGTCAAGAGAGAAACTATAAATCATCTAAGTGTTAGAGTTTAGGAAACCATCCGCATTTCTCAACATTTATATGTTTTAATATCCGACCACTTAAAATTTTCATTATAATGTCAAAACATCCAATGGACGAAATATTTATTGAGGTAGTTTCACAATAAACCAACGTGTCCGGGCACATTCAATGGCAGCCGCCATACACAATCAATTTTAAAGAAATATTTCCATATATAAAAATATCATGAATCCTGTCGAAATATCTGAAATAAGGATTATACATTAGGATAGGGAAGCTGCCCACAACCGTATAATGGAAGATTACATCGATGAAAATGCGGTTTATAGTCCTGAACAATTTTGACGTCGATTCCAAATGTGGCACCCACTGTTTACACGAATAATGGAAGCCGTAGAACAATAGGATGATTACTTTGTCAAAAAAATGATGCCCTTGGGAGAAAGGTCCTTTCCTTTCTAAAAAAATGTGTCACTGTAATGCGCATGTTAGCTTATGGGTGTACCGCAGATATGACCAATGAATATATAGGCATTAGCGAAACAATTGCCATTGAGTCCGTGAATAGATTTTCATATGCTGTAGTGCGGTGCTTTAAAAGAGAATAGTTTCGATCTCCTACTGCTGAAGATGTTGCACGGATGCAAGAAGAGAATGCGAAATGTGGATTTTCGGGGATGATAGGAAGCATTGACTGCATACACTGAGAATAACACAATTGTTCGCAAGCCTAGAAGGGAGAATATAGTGGGCATGCCAAAGGTGCAACTATGATCCTAGAGGCAGTAGCTTTCTATGATACGTGGATTTGGTATTCTTTCTTCGGGCTACCAGGTGCGTGTAATGACTTAAATGTCTTGGCCAAATCTACAGTATTTGACGAACTACTTGAGGGCAACAAAACTCCTGTAGACTACGAAATAAATGGGAAATCTCACAACTTGGGTTATTACGTGGCAGATGGTATATACCCCCCATACACTATAATTGTTAAGAGTTTCAAAAGACCAGCAACTAGAAAACAAAGCGTGTTCGCCAGATATCAAGAGGGAGCACGCAAAGATGTTGAGCATGCATTTGGAATATTACAACAAAAGTTCCATTTTATTAAAAATTCAACTAGATTAAGGAAACACAATGACTTGAAGCTTATTATGAAATCATGTATAATATTGCATAACTTGATACAAGAGGACGAACAATTGACGTATTAAATTTGATCCTACAGAAATGCCACCAATCAACCACGACACTTTGGGCAATGCGTATGAGTACCGAGTGCATGAGGCATTGATGTACAATTGTAATAAACACGGTCAACTTAGGATAACCTTATGGAACATATATGGAATTTACATGCGGAGGCTAATGGCGATGAGTAAAACGTGTAACAACATTGAATTATCGTTCTTGAATTCCAGTGTAATGAAATTGCAGGCAATGAATTATATTTCAATAAAGTTGGATATTTTAATTATGAATACTGGTTAGTCCTGAAACAAGTATTTTATTAAGTGGAAGATGAAAATATAAAATGAAAATTATAAGAGAAAACAAAACAAAATAAGGATTTAATTGCCCCCGGATGGTGGGTTTTGTCGACTTTCGGCGAGTCTACGCTGCAGTATCTGGTTTGTTTGCAATTCATAAAGTTGCAACTGAATCGAAGAAAAGAAATAGGTATCCATGAAAATTATAGAATTCTCAATCTCCTGTTTTTGTAGAACAATTAACTCGTCCAACTTCGAATTGAGATCCTCTTGAGTACGTTGTGCTGCTACAAAAATTCTTTGTACGAATCAGTAAAATTCTCTGAATTCTCTATCATCACGGTGTGAGATTTTAGATTGCTAGACACGGCTTCCATTTAGCACTCTATTTTTCGACCTTACACCCCGATGGTGATTCCAGTGGGGTATGCATGGCTTCAAAGTCCTCACCCAACTCAACATCCCCGTTGCCCGTTGCGGAGTACAACATACAATCTTGACTGATGGCCTGCCAATTTCCTTGCAAGACTTTTAACGATCAGTGATATAATACACCATCGGTATTATTGAACTCTGTTTGTATGTTCTCACACATCGTTCCTCCGCACTAGTTAGTGTCTATCTTTTCGTCAATGGAATATTTACAATATGCATGACACAATACGATTTCATCAAACGAGCTCAAATTGGGAAGTCTTGTTGTTTGAGAGGGAGAAGCCATATGGAATTTGTTATAAATTTTTAAGTAAATAAGAGTAAGAAATAAGGGGCATTTTAGAGTGAAATTAAATGGGGTGGAAAATGAAATATTTATAGGAAAGTAGGAAAAAAAGGTCGTTAATAGCCGTTGCATGGGGCACAAAACAGTTCAGCGCTTCGCTTGCATGGGGCGCAAAATGGTTATGCACTGACTTGTATGGGGCGCAGAAATGTTTTGCGCCTGGCATGGGGCGCAAAATATTTCCATGCTTCTGGCACACTACCGAATCCCTTATCCCTTCCCTCCGTCTATGGGACGCTAAGGGGATCCGCTCCAAATTTTAAGGGATTTGGCTCCCATTGTGACTCAAAAATACCAAAAGTAAGGATTCACAATGGTATTAGATTACCCATTGTGGATGGCCTAAGTATTTCCCCTACTTTCCCCTTTATATATTATTATTCATTGGTTTCATTTTTAACCTTGTGTGTTTTTGTTAGTTTTTTAGATTGAATGATGTCCACAACCTTCGCAAAAAAGGGAATTAATTTGTTGAGTAATTTCTCATTTGTTGAAATTAGTTTTCCAAACCCAATTTTTTATTTCATTAAGTCAGGATTGAATTTCTCTCCTATATACTACTACTTAATTGAATTTAAGATGATTTTTTTATTTTTTATTTTTTTTGTCATTATTCCGGGTTATATCTTATTTGTTGTTTACTTATATACAACATTCTTTAGTCTAAGTATGAAAATAGATCTATTTAAAATGTGCAATGCATTATATATATCCTGAAATTATCATGTGTTTTTCATTATAATAAAAGAAAATTATGAGTTAATTTTTTTATGTTTAAATATTGCTACTAAATTAGGTTCTGGTGTGTGTCTGTGGTAATTTTTGAATATGGTAATGGTGTAGATATCAAAGTTTATTTCCTTCACAATTGTAGATTGGAAAATGTCTTTACTCGATAGTATTTCTATATTTTAGTACAAACTAGTTTCAGTCAACAAATTATATCATTTGTTTATTCACATTACTTCTTAAGCTTCGATTTATTTGATGAGATTGAGTTTCCATTGAAGTATGGAGTAGAATAAAGTAAAATCTCTATTAATTTGGGATATGTTTTTATGTTCGAGTTCAAATATTTGAGATAGCTTACATTTTCACATTGACACTAATTGTTTGACGCAATGAACATTTGATCATCTTAATATTTTATGTTGTTGGCCAAAATTTTATATACATGGTCATATAATTTCTTTTCTTATAAGACCATTTTCATTGAAAACCAATTATTATTAGAACTTTGGGGAGGAGGGGAAAAAGCTCGTTCTACTAGCCATATCTAAATAGATCGAATTATTGACAAATCAAAAAATGTTTTCAAAACCGAAACAAATGTTGGTATACGATCCGGAGACATTTTAGATAAAACATTCTTTAAAACTAATGTTCCGTTGGAATATGCTTCCCACCCCATTTCAATGAAAATAATGCTACACCAGCAAGAATACTTCAAAGTGTGACAAATATGCATTTGGTATTTAGTTTTCATTATAATAAGTTGGTATGTTTAATGTCATGTACACTTGTTGATGAAATATGTTATTTAGAGTTGTTACTGTAGTTTAATGGGTTACCTTAATTTATCTAATTTATGAAATTGAATTAATAAAAAGTAATAGTAAGAAAATTTTAAAATAAAATTTGAACCAAAAACAAACTAAAATTCACATTTGTTTAGATTAACTTAAAAAACAATAACACCTAAACATTTTTCCTAAAAATTACATCATCCATTTGAAAACTTGAAATCTCGTTCTTCCGTCCTCTTCACTAGTAAGACACCCATCTCAGCCTCCCATTTGTTGAGGATGGACGAATTTTGATCCTCCAAATATGCACATTTAGGGCTCGTTTGGTTTGAAGTTTGGAAAAGGAACGGGAATTCTTGATTCCAGGAATTCTAAGTTCCTGGAATCTTGAATTCCTTTCCATTGTTTGGTTAAAACATGAATTCTTTTTGCCCGGAATCAAAATTACATTCCCATATTAGGAATAAATAAACTAAAATACTCTTCTACTTAATTTGAGTGTGTGCACACGAGTGTGTGGTGAGTTTGTGTGTGTGTGGGAAGAGAGAGAGAGAGAGAGATAGTGTACATGTGTGAGAGATAGATAGTGTGTGTGTGTGTGTGTGTGTACATGTGTGTGAGAGAGAGTATGCATATGTATGTGTGTTTTTGTGTGTGTGTGTGTGAGAGAGAGAGAGAGAGATAGTGTGTGGGTGTGTGCGAGAGAGGAAGAGAGTGTATATGTGTGTGCGCGTGTGTGTATGTGTGTGTGTGTGTGTGAGAGAGAGAGAGAAGAGAGTGTGTGTGTGTATATGTGTGTGTGTGTGAGAGAGAGAGATAAAGAGATTGTGTATGTGTGAGAGAGAGAAAGAGTGTGTGTGTTTGTGTGTGCACACGCGCGTGGGGGAGAGAGAGAGAGAGAGTTTGTACGTGTGAGAGTTTATGTGAGATAGTATTTTTATCTCTCCACAAAAGTAAGCTAGAATGCCTGGGAATACAGGATTCCCCCCATTTTAGAGGGGAAAAGAGAATTCCAATTTTGTGGGAATTCTAAATTCCAAGAATTCTAAGTTCCCCCTAAATTTCCAACCCAACATTGTAATTCTAGACAAGGGGAATTCTAAATTCCAGGAATCCTAAATTCCCTTTCCAAACCTTGAACCAAACGAGCCCTTAGAGTGGTCCATAAAGGATTAGTTATGGCTGACTATATCATTTTTAACATTAATTTATATTCCCTTCAATTTTTTAGTGTGATTTGTAAATTCATCCACAATAAGTCCTACTTAGAGATAGCCTCAAATTTTCTTTGTGTTGATCAATTGAGTACAAGCATGTGATTATGTACATGACATCTTCTAGAATAGGGAATGTAAGGGATAATTTGAATTTTGTCTTCTCTTTTGTAGTATCTCTACTGATAGGCAACCCACCTTAGACTTGATAAATAAATTGTGCGAAGTTTACTCATGCCCTTGATAATGTTGCCAAAAGGCATTCTAAGTGGCCCCAACATATGGAGCTTGATGAACTAGTTCTCTATGTTAAAGATGTAGGAAACAATTTTTCACAAGTCCACTTTTTGATTCACTCTGTTAATGAATCCATTGGATGTATTTTCCCATGTTGTAGAAATTATGGCATCATCATCCCCTGAAATATTTTTCTTTAAGTGGCTCCTTTTATTTATTTTGCTATCGGGGATTTCTTGTGTTTCTTGGAATTTTCTATCTTAGAATTTATATTGTTAGTAGGCGTATATGTTTATATTATATGTTGAGAAGATATTGGAAGTGTTTGCAAAGGTTAGAACACGATTAGGAAAGAAATTGGTGAAGAAAATGTCAAATTTGGGGGGTATTTATACAATTTCTCAAAATTACATGTTAATTAGCCATTTGAATTGATCTATTGGTCCCGTAAAAATCCACCTTATGTGGGGAATGAGGATACGTGGAAAATAACATTCCATGGAAATATCTGGTATGTTGAATAACTTGGAGCAACCAAGTAGTTTTGCCGGAACAAAATAACATTGGAACATTTTGGTGGAAAAAAGTGCTGTAATTCCATTGATATGGTCTAAGTTTAAATAGGTATGGTACTGTGTACTGAGATGTATATATAGGCAGATGAAAACAATACGTAACTTTAACTGCTACGTCATTGTAGTTATACATCAACAATTGACAAATATAGCGTTATAAATATTCTACATAAAAAAGGAAATTATTGATTTTGATGTTGTGATATTAGTATGTTTTGACTACCTTTTATTTTCCTTTTTGTTTCTCATAGGGGTGTTCGTGGTACGGTAAAAATCCGCATCGTACCGTTTTGTACTGAAAAAATTTTGTAATGGTTTACATTTTTTATTTACTGAAAACCGAAACTACCGAATCCGAAATTATCGAATTTTTTATGGTTGGTTTTGGTTTAAACATTTTAAAAATCGATTTACCAAAATTACCGCTTATAAATTACAAAAACATAGGTTTTCAAATTTATCCTACTAATAACCTAAATTATAAACTAGATATACTAAATGTTTTTTATGTAGTATAATTAACTTATTAGACATGTAATATTATATAATAATTCTTTGAAACTTTCATGATAAAAGCACCAAAATATTGAGAGGAAAAATAAATAAATGAATAAATAAATAAGCATAACTAAACTAAAATGTATTAATGAACCAAAATCTTTCAGCAGGTAAAGGACCAAAATGTGTGTTAAATTCTTAAGAAATGCTTTGTTAATGGAAAGGAAGTGTAAGCAAGGGCCAAAATGTTTGTCAAGTACATTTCTTTAAAGTCCCACATCGGTTGAGTTTTGAAGCTTCTTCATATTGCTTTTCTGTAAATAGACTTTTGAGTGCACATCTTAAAATCAATTAGTTGGTCAACTGTAAGAAGTGAACCGACTCTCAGTTCAAAGATTTGGTGGGCATTGTTAATTTAGTTTAAAAAAATTAACTAAATATAAAACAATGTTAAGCCTAATTTTTTTAATTTAATTTTATTGAAACATTATTTATTTATTTATTAAAAAAGATTTTGATATTTACCAAAACTGATTTTACCAATGAACCGCACGGTTCGATTTTGGTTTAGGTGAAAGTGTACCGACCGGTAAAATCAGTAATTTCGATTTAGTCAATTTATATCGATTTTAGTTTTGGTATACTGCTTTTACCGACCAAACCGACCGATATCCAACCCTAAACAAGATTGTCTAGAGCTATTTTCACTTTTACATTCGACCCAAACAACATTATGGGATAAATTTTCCCATATGGAAGATAAGATTAAAGTATTTTTTTAAGTAAAGGTATCAATAAAATACCCACCTAAGGGAAAAGAAACCCGTATACTGGAAGTATACCATAAACATAAAAATGGATTGGCATAACAAATGGCGAGAACCTGACAAGACAAAGACAACTCTATACTGTGAAGTGCCTCCATAAAATCCATTAAGAAAGAGAGAGATGATGTTGGCTCCCTCTTGTGCTAACTAAGCAATGTACTTAGAAACACATAATGCAATCTAGAAGGGTCTAATTCCTTCTCTTCAAATTACCTCATGTTTCTCTCTAACCATAATGTCCAAAAGATACAATCTAGGACCATCCGCTATATGTTCCTCTCCCCCTTCCGCCCCCTAGGAATCTGCTAAACTGCTACCAAACCCTGCACCGTCTTTGGTAATACCCATTGCACCCGAGAAATAGATTGAAAGTGACCCATAGATATCTATCCACCCAACAATGCAAAAGAAGGTGACTAGTCATCTCCTCCACCTCCTTACATAACCAGCACTGACTAGTCAATCTACTACCCCTCCTCTGAAGGCCCCCTGACATAAATGTTGCCTATTTAACTGTTATCCATGTGAAGAAAGTAACTTTAGGAGGCGCCTTCGATCTTCACTCTTTTATCAATGGAAATGGCTCTCTCATTGCCTCCTTAAAAATTAAATAGTAGCTTTTATCCGCAAAGCCAACTTCCTTACATCTAGCCCATATCAAAGTGTCCTCCGCTCCAGTCGGAACCGAAGCCAATTCGAATAAATCAAAGAATGCTTTTGCGTCCTTTAACTCCCAATCGCGAAGCCTCCTTCTAAATTTTGGATCCCGGGCCATTCGATCTCCACCCACTTTCCGATGCTCAAGCACCCATCCTTCCTTATCCCTTCTTATACGGAATATCTCGAAGAAAATACCCATCAAGGTGCTATCCTTCCCCCATCAATCTCTCCAAAATCTAACTCTTCTCTCATCCCCAAGATTGAATGCCATGTGCTTCCACATCCTTAGCAATGTGCTTTCACAAAACTACCCCGTGGTCATAGTGCCCCACTCCCAGACCCCACCCATAATGAGTGAGACCTCCCCTTGCTACTACCACTTTCCTCCAAAACACATCCCCATCCCTAGGAAATCTCTACAACCACTATCTTAACAACGCATTATTAAAGTGCTCTAAACTTTTCACTCCCGCACCCCCGCCTCAATTGGTTTACAAACATCATTTCAAATTACAAGACAATGTTTGAACCCATGTGCATTGCCACGCCATAAGAAATACCTCATCATCATTTTTATGCCCCTCTGGCAAAAAATGGCAATGGAAAAATAGACAACAAATAGGTCGGGAAGCTCGAAAGTGTGCTTTTAATCAAAGTTAACTTCCCCCTTTAGAGATATATCCATTCCTCCAACCTGCTAATCTTCTTATAACCCTCTCGAGAACCGGATCGCACATATCCTTCGACTTTAACTGTGCTCCCTAAGGTAAACCCAAATAAGTTGAGGACCGGGAGCTCACCCTACACCCTACAACCTCTGCCAAGTAACCTACATTATCACCTCCCCTAACCATAATCATCTTACATTTCCTGAAGTTAATGTGTAACCCCAACACAACCTCAAAACACATCAATAACAACCTCAACGCTCTCACCTGATTTTCTTCCACATAACAAAAAATAATAGTGTCATTCACAAGCAGGGGATGCTAAATCTTTACAGTATAAGAATTGGGGTTTCCAATATGAAACTCACTAATCAAGCCAGTTGCCACCATTATACTCACTATCATGCTGGGAGCCTGCATCAAAAGAATGAAGAGGAAAGGAGATAACGGTTCCCTGTGGTAGTGCCCCTATAACTCGGGAAAAACCCTTACGGCGTCCCGTTGATAAGCACCGAGAATCTCACTACAGATAAACACCCTTTTATCCATCGGCACCACTTAAAAAGTAAAAATTGATAAACTACTTCTTTGATTATTTTCCATCTTTTAAAATAAATGAAAATTTAGTATAAAAAATTAATGATTTTAATGTGTGTGTTCACTATATTTGTTGTGCGTTAAGCTCACCATTTTTTCAAAGACGGTATTTTGAGCATGATAATGTTAAAAAAAATATTATTTTATTTGATAATTGATTATGTTGACTAATGTTGTTTTTGTGTATTTCGCATTTTCTATGAAGAATGAAAAATCTCTAAGATATAATGGCTTTCAAATGTATGCGATACTGCAAAGTCACAATTAATTGGTGTATTGCGTACTTACACATTTGAAATAATTTCCAACCACGCCATCATCACGGCTTGTACCTAGTGTCTATACTAATATATTAAGATAAATAGTGAACTAAGTGGACAAATCTTTATATATTGACAATCAAATCCAAATCATACACACATTATAATGCTCGTAATAATGATCTATGAATTGATCTAAAACCTCAATATATTTTATGTCACCACTTCATATGCTATGACTCAAACCTACACCATTCACTACTCAATGAACTAGTCACATGAGGATTGAGCCCTTATTATACTTTTAGTGTCCCAAAAACCCTCCACATGTATAAATACTTTTGTAGCGGCTAAAGCCATCTCAAATGTTTCTATCTAACACCCCCCATTGAAAAAATTAATACTTTTCACTATTAACCCAAAGACAAGTTAAAATATTGTAATCAACTTCAAATCGCACCCAAATAAATTTATTAAACAATACGCTAACCATCACCAAATGTCTCCCATTGGAAAACAAACACCATG
>Ga0115848_100041_pt1 | contig 29075 bp, 17 predicted proteins | sample InSIn3gowninarea_FD_83862 | JGI IMG/M metagenome (GOLD analysis project Ga0115848, IMG submission 83862) | reverse complement strand
TTTGAAATGAAGGATTTGGGCCTTATGAGGTACTTGCTTGGCATGGAGGTCCACCAATGTCAAGAAGAGATTTTTGTTTGACAAAGCAAATATGCAAGGGACATGCTTTCTGAATATGGTATGATGAATTGTAATACTATTCACAATCCTATAGCTCATGGTGAGTTGCTTTGTAAGGATGATGGTGTTCCAAAAGCAAGTGTGACAGAATTTAGAAGCATAGTTGGCAACCTTATGTTCCTTTGCAACACTAGGTCTGATATACAATTTGCTATCTCCATGGTATCTAGATACATGAATGATCCTCCTATTTTGCATTTGAAGGTTGCAAAATGAATTTTGAGGTATGTCAAAGGTACCATTGATTATGGCCTCCATTACTCTCATGTTGAGAAGTTGGAACTTGTTGATTTTAGTGATAGTGATTTGGGCAGCAATTTGGATGTTCAAAAGTCCACTTCAGGATAATGTTTCTCACTTAGTTCAAGACTAATTACATAGAGCTCTAAGAAGCAAACCATAATTGCTCTATCTTCTTATGAGGCTGAGTATATAGCTCTCATCACCACTAATGCACAAGCATTATGGTTGAGGAAACTACTTGATGAAATTGGTGAGAAACAACATGGACCAACAACTCTCTACTATGATAACCAAAGTGCCATTAAGTTGGCATATAATCCCATCCATCATAGTAGGTCAAAGCACTTCCAACTCAATTATCACTTCATTTGTGACATGGTGGAGAAGGATCAAAATGAGCTTCACTATTGCAACACCAAGATCAACATGGTTGATATTTTCACAAAAACTATTGTCAAAGCTCAGTATGTGATGCTCAAAGACTCCATGGTGAGTCCTCTTTGCATCAAGGGGGAGAATGTTGACAACTTAGCATCAAATTTGAGGTAATTCACTTGTTGTTATCAATTTTGGGAATAATTGACTATCTTTAGATCATCTAGTATAACTGGCCAGTTGACCTCAAAATCAACCAACCGACCCCTAAAGCTTCGTCAACCCTTAGAACATTGGTTAGTACTACCCAATCGACCTTCAGGGAATCAACTAGCTCTAGAAAAATGTCATGCTCCACTTTAGCTAGTTGAGGCATTTTCATTCTTTATTATGTGCATTTTCTTTTTGCTTGTAGTTCACCCTAAAGTAATTGACATGTGTAATTGCTCTTAGCTTCAGTTAGTGTAGTGTAGTATGATTTTCTAGTTTTAGTTAGTAGAGTTTTGTGAGTTGAGTTGAGTGTCTTCTTGCAGTAGTTTATATCTCCATTGTTGGATGTGTAAAGCTTTATTTTGTGAAGCTCTAAAGTTATAATCTTGCTCCATTGTAAGTTCAGTAATTTCAATCCATTATCTTATGCTCCAAATTGTGTAATTGTTCAAATTCTTCAATAAGTTGCTCAATTCTCTAAATGATGTAATTGATCTTTCAAGTAGAGAATAGAACCATTCATGAGCCTATTCTTCTAAACTGTGAGGAAATAATTTTGCTTGTAGTCTCGAATCCACATTGATTTTGAGTTCACACTCATCTTTAAATCCTTGCAAATATCTCCTGTGATCTCCTTCCCCATTGAACTTGTAGAACTTGGGATCTTTATAATCTAGTGGTGGCATACACAAATAAATTTCATCATATAAAGGGTTGCCAAACTTAGTGGATTCATCTGGTTGAGCTGATCCTCTTCCTAATTGATCAATCTACCTCTACATACCCTCAATAGTAGCTTGGATATTATCATTATCACTTACAACATTGTTATCTACCCTTGCTTCAGGTCCATCATGTTGAGCATCTCCTAAGAGATCATCAAGATCTATTCTTGAAAGACTTTGAAAGAATAATTTAAACTAATCCATGTCTAAAATAACTCACAATATTGCTTATTAGTCCTAACTAAAATCTTAAGGTTTTAGTGTAACTATTTAATGATTCATGTCATGTTCACCAAATGTTTACAGATACTTTTTAAATTGAGAATGAAAATAAATAAATACCCATAGACCTGAAAAAGGTATATGTAATTTTGAGCTAACGGATAGCAATTTATAATAAAAAAGATGATATAGAAGATAATGAACCATAGGAATTGAGATGACATTACCAAACAAGACTAAGTTTGTATACTTATCTCATGGAGTGTACTTGATATTAACAAAATGAAGATGTTGATGAAGCCTCGATAATCAATGACATTTGCACTCAAATTCATGGAGCAATTCAATCCAAAAGGACCATGGGTGATCTATTTCATGCTCAAAAGGAATGCTAGCAATCTCTTTTGCTTGTAGAGGAGCATCGGTGGTCTTCATTAAACTATGATCCATTTTGAATTAACTTTGTACCTCTTTATGGGTTCCCAATGATCGTAGTATGATATTTAGATAGGTCATTATTTGTCAGAATGCTCGTATAAGGAAGTACACAAATGCAACCTTAAATAGTAGCATCAAGAGATACCTTAAAGGATAGCCATCATCAAGACTAGATATGGGATCATGTATCTCCTTGATGTGGACTTACTATTAGATCCCTATTTATATAGATATAGTAATATGACCCACTCCTTGGGTCAATGTGTACCTACATAAACAAGAATAATAGTCAATCCATGATATATGTTAATGATATCCAAGATAACATTAATAGCATTAAAGTAGGTATGTATAAGTGTAGACAAATATTTTCTAATGTATCAATTTAACTGCATAAATTAATTTTAGGTGATACACTACCTTATTTATCCAAGCCATTGAAAGGGAGGTTCTCTGAGCTTTGATTATGATTCTAAGTTTGAAGATCGAGATTAAGGTGGATGTAGGTGTATTTTGGATGGGTTATAGTATCATATAGGCCCACATTTGCCATGATTTTGCTACTATTATTTCAGAAGAGATCAATAAAAATCTATCAAACGTTGACAACAAAAACTTTTAGGATTCCTCATATTTATGGTGGTTGATCATTGATCAACATGTTCAATTTTTTCTTAGTAAGGGGATAGAGTAAGCATTGCCAATTTTTGCAAATGATCCCACTCCTATTGATATCAGGATGCCTTCCCTAACTAAGAGCCATGGGAATGTATATAGTTTTTTAAAGCATTTTTCCTTTCTTACTCTATGCATCCTTATTATAAAATACCCATATTGACTTACAATGGAAATGAGGAATGAGCTAATAGCAAGTGCTAGCGATTGGTATCTTTTGAAATATAAAATGGTAGTAATAAGGTATGGCTTTTTTGATGCACCACTTTTTCTTCCCAAACATCCTTCTCTAGTTTTGACTTCATTGGATATGGTCCAACAAGTAGTTATAATTGAAAATAAGTGTAGCTTTGGGGTTAGTTTCAAAACTATTTACCCCTTATCGGTGATTATTGGAATCGCTAATGTGATGTATACTTACTATGTCGATGATCCCTATAGGTTTATTATAGATAATTTCAAATTTGTGAAAGCTTGGGACCCATGGATGTATGACCCATTGGACATCTTCATATAAACCATTCAAAATAATAAAAAGTGCTTCGAATTTAAACACCAACTTTGCCCACACATTGAATGTTATTCTAATCAAATGGATAAAGAAGCTAAGGAGATCCCAAAAAGGAGTTTTGTTCCTTTAAGAGAAGTTGGTTAGACATCCTCGGGGAGAAGAAGTTCTGATCATGGGAGACTAAGTGGCAAAATTTTATTTTAGCCCCAAAGTTAGTAAAGTATTTGAAGGAAAATAAAGGTTATGATCTTATTGTAATTCATTATTTTACTAGGTATAAATTTGAGTATTATATAAAGAATGATAAACATAAGGTAATCCCATTTGGTGAACTTAGATTGGATTTATAATGGTTTGCACATATGCAACTAACCCCTTACCTAAAAAAAAGAAAAGAGGTCAAGAGTTGTTGGTGGTGCAAGCCAAAGGTAAAAGAAAATTTGTAGAGACACCATTCCATGGAGCACAAGCCCTACTAGTACAACAAAACAAACCCAATGGTGTGATGATTGGATAATCCACACCCAAGAGAGAAGTAGCTATACCTTCCCCCAACCTACATAGTCCCTGTTGAAAAAGAAGAAGATGAAAAGACCAAACCTTATTCTTACATCAGCTTCTAATGATGATGATGAAGATTATGTGCCTCTTGTACATAAAAAGAGTCTTTCATCACCTTAAAATAAGTTCCAACCATTGGAGGGGATGACCAATTAGTAGTTTCTTAATCCAAGCAATTAGTTTCAACAAATCTTGTTATTCAACGGGTGATCCAACAAAGCTCGAGCATTGACACTCAGGTAGGTAGAGATAAAGGTGACTCTACAATGAGTTTTGTTAATTCCAAGAGCCCATAGTATGGTTCTACTAAGCAAGCTAGAACACAAGGTGATGTTGTTAAAAAATATAGCATGGGGATAAAGGTACCTAAATATGATGCTGATATACAACTAGGTGGAGATGGAGTTACAAATGCTAGAAAAGACTTTGATCTAATGATAAAGGCACCAATAACATTGAGAGATGATGATGATGATGGTAAAGATGGTAAATATGGTGATGCAGGAGATGAAACTAGAGATACCACTACTACAAGAGATATCCAAACTCCATCACAAACCCAACCAATAGTGATTCAGACATTAGATATAACTTAGGGCACTCCTTCCACCCTTTCTGGTTTAGTCCCTCATTCTTTTATTCCTTATTTAGTAATAAAAAGTATTTTTGATGCCCCATTGGCACCACCTATAAATATAGATTAGTTTTATTTTTTTAATAAACCCCAACTCTTCTTGAGCATTAGGAGTAGCTTTTAAGCCAAGTCATCAATTCTAGTGACATTAAAATGGTGCAATTTCCCTTTAAGGATGGAAAAATTCAGCAGGACATCCTAGCAGTTGTTATTGATATCTGAATGTTGAGTGCCTCAATAGTAGACCAATACCACCTACTTGTCAACATGTCATTGGTAGTAGGGAAGAGTATCCAATCAATGGAGAATAAGATATAGAAGTTACATATGAAGCTGCAACATTTTAAATATAAAGCAACCATAAAGATAAGGTAATTACTAAGCTAAAGAATTAGAATATTGAACTGATTGCTAAGATTGTAAAGATGAGAATTGAAAATGACCAAAGTCTACTAGGCATAAAGACCAAGTTAGCTACCATGCAGAAGGAAATTACAAAGTTGAAGGCATAATCTAATGAAGAGGTCAAGGCCAAAATCATTGAGCTAGAAAAATCTTTAGAAGCTAAGAAGTTATCTTATGATATAGTGAATAATGATAATATTGCCTTATCTATAGTGGTTAATTTTTTTTAAAATATCTTGCTAAAGGACATGGCCCATAAGTTGATAAGTTATGTAGAATTGTACACACTAAAAGAATAAATAGTACAAATACTAACTTTAAACAAACCCTTAACCAAATAGCATGAAGCAACCTTGTCAATTTTACGATCAAATGTTGAAGATTTATAGGCCTAGCTGATAGTGATTTTTGATGAAGAATTAAAGATTACTTCCTCTACTCCACAGTAACTCCTCTTATAAAAAATTGCTGATATATGTTATTTAAAAGATTTGGCTATCATTTTGGGGACTGATTAGGTAAAATTACAAGTAGAGATTAGCTTTACAAATAATCATTTTAATAAGTTACATTGTGACTACCAAAACTTTGGGATGATTCAAATGTTCAATTTAGTGCCTTAGAGTGGGCTGATAACATTGCAAGTTATTTTGAAAATAAAGCATCAGTTCAAAATTTGAAGTAGTTAGTAGTAGAGGTATAGTCTCTAAAAAGTATAATTGATGTCGCATTGGAAAGATTTTTGACTTCAGGAAGGTTGCAAGATATAGTAACCCATTTTAAAGCAAATTTAGATAAGCTTTGGGCATGTGTGATCCTATCCTAGGTAGAAATAGTAGAGATAGAATCAATATATAATAAGGTTAAGCTATTTTTACCTACTAATTTGGCTAGTAGTTCCAGCAATCCTAGGGAGCCAAGTAGGAAATAAAAGCAAGATTCAATTTTATAGCAAGCGATAAACCTCATGAGCTACCAAAAGATGTCATATTATACAAATAACACCATGGAGGTATTACACTCCAACATTTATTTATTCATTATTTATCATTCTTTCATTCATTTTTCCCTTTGAATAAAATTCTTCTATTATTCCCTTATTCTTTCTCTCCCATTTCTTTCAAATTGTATACTATGTATCAAGTTCTTTTGTATAGTTCAGGTCTTGAAGGAAATGCCTTAGAATAATTTTGTATTCATTATGAGGTGTTGGATATAGTCCCTGGGTATTATATATTTTACCTTTTTCCAAGTAGTATGGATGATTTTCTACTTAGTTTATTTTGTAAATAATTAAGTCATCACTTGGTCTTATTATACATAGTGTTTGTAAAGTAGTGAAGTTGGCTTGGGTGTTGTAACATATTTTTTGAGTCCAAGTATATTATGGGCCTTATCATTACCTAGGTGTAAATAAATAGTGATTTTTTTTCTAGTCTTTCATTGGGTTATAAGCTGTAAATAAATCCCATGGATTTCTAAGGGTGACATCACAAGCTTTGATCAAAGTCATCGAGCACTACTGGAGATGGCATCGAGAGATATTTTCTAAAGGAAGGATACTTTCACTAGACCTCACCCATTTTTGAATATAGCATCACTAAGTTTTATGAAAAATAGTAGCTAATGTAATAATATAGAACAAACAATACCACCCACCAATTACCATGGAAGACCCACTAAGGGAAGAATAATCCTACAAACAAGTAAACACCTAGGTCTACCCAATCAATGATTTTTGAACATTGAGTCTCTATCAATGTGTTGATATCAGCACACTTACACATGGTAGTAGTCATTTTCTTAAGGATTGAAGAGTCATATTCACCTTCACCCATTCAGTTGAGATAATAGATTACTAGAGCTACAAAGGTTAATAACGATGGCCAGATAGGGATAATGGATCATGTGGGGCTAAGGTGGTATGATTTTCAATGCAAGTGCAATGGAACATACCTCTTAAATTAGAAATAATTCTAGGCTTGACCCAAATTTATGCACTGATAATACCAAATATGGCTATAGATAAAGATAATCAAGAGATTACACAAAGCCATAGAAAATTATGCTCTGTTAGAGCGGCTCCATTTATAGCTAAAACCAAAATGCTTTAATTATAAATATTGGAGCTTATAGTTTATACTACTTTTGATCAATTTGTACTAATAGCTTTGAATAGCTAATTATCCCTAATTTGTACATATTTTCCTATATATATACTGGACTTTTTGAAGTCCAAAAGATAAAATATTTTAACAAAGTTGCTCTATGTATGTAATATCTATTATGCAATATAATACAAATAGAGATCTCTTGCCCTCAATTATGTATGGTTGTAGACTGGTTCTATATGTATTGTGCATTGGGTGTTAACTTATATTATGGTCATATATTGTAATTGTGAGACCTTGAGAGCAAGGGAGGATTCTACTATTCTTATTCTTAGTTATGGATTATTTCCTATGTAATGATTCTCGAGCTTTGTAGTTTAGTTATTTTGTCTTGTTATTTTCCTTTTTGCATTTACTTTCTATTATTTTATCCCTTTCCTATAACTTTAAAACTTATCAAATATCGATATGAATCGGCCTATAATCTAAAGATTGAGCAAAACCCCCCATGAACATACTATCCCACCTTTTCTACTCTTTCAAGGATAACCATGTTGTGATCAGGAGTGTAAAGCACACACACGATACTAGACCAAACCCTTAGGGTTGCACTTTTTTTATTAATAGGAAGCAACCAAAAAATACTATTTATGGGTATCCATTTAGCTCATCTATCTTCAATTCAAATTTGGGCTCAATGGTTGAGCCAATCTCCAAATATGAGCCTTAGAAAATAAAAATAACCACTCTTTGTAAATGTATAGACTTTTAAAATAGTTTCAATCCAAGTTTAGGCCAACAAGCCAATAAAAATATAAACTAACACCTTTGTAGCTATAAAATACATGTAATCAACATTAAATGGGTGGATCCACTATAGAGATACCACTTGACAGCATGCAAGAGAGGTCAACCAAATTTGATTGGCAGGTAGCAGCTAACAGCTAGTGGCTAAGTTCTAAATGGTGAGTGACATGGCTAGTTGGTATAAACTTCAAGCAATGTATCAAATGTCTATATAAACCAATAAAAGAAGTGCTACATCTGGATGCAATTAAATTTCATGTTGTATATCTATTTTATGTGGAAGTTCTTTAGGCTTTTGAAATAAATCCTCAAATTTAGAAATTACCTCCTTAACTTCTTCTTTGTAGTGAGGTTCATATTCATCAAGAGCCTTAATGAGAACTAATCATATATGTAATTCCATCCTTAATGAGTCTATATTTATTTTCCTTTCTATAAAATAAAGCATCTCTATCCTATAGATAAGGACTTCCAATCATAATCCCACAAATGTACAAAGGAATAACATCAAGTAAAACTTCATCAATGAATTCCATATTAATTCTGAACTTCAATTTTCATTGTCAAGTTTCCTCTAACTTGGACGTTTTATGAACCCATCCCAATGGATGTGGATGTGGATGTGGTTGAGTAGTGAGTGCAAGTGATCTAATATACTCCTTTGCAATCAAGTTAGTTTGTGATTCAAAATTTATTAATGTATCAATCATTTTTTTCTTAGCTTCTACCTTGATATGAAAAATTTCAATTCATTTCTTTTCCTCATCAACATTAGGTGTATTATGCAATACCATACATGTTATTTTCTCATCTATATCAAACTCATCTTCTACTTCTTTTGCAATAGCAGCTACTTGTTTCTTTTTATCTTAGCCTTTATATTTAGGGCATAATTTAGGATGCAATTTCCAACACTTAGCCTTTAAATGACCCTCTTTCTTACAATGAATACATATATATTTAGATTTTTCTTTTTGAACTGTAGAAGTATTTTCCCTTTATTCTTTTTAGAATTATTATTAGAATCATATTTTTTATTTCCATCCCTTACAAATTTCCCCTTTCTTCTAAGTATGTATCTTGAATATAAACTTTATCCAATTCAGTTGGATCAAACATCAATAATGTATGTTTCAAATAATTATGCAAACCACCAATATACTTAAGAAGAGTATCTTGGGAATCAAGAATACTTATAATTATAGCTCTTTTCTAGAACTTCATAGTGTATTCATATACACTTTGACCTTTGCCTTGATGAAAACTTTACCACACCATAATTACCTTTTAATGATAGCCCAATAGATAAAATTGATCTCTAAGCATGTGTACAAAATGAGTCCAAGAAGCAATATAATCCTTAAGTGATTAATTATAACTTTGTAAACAACTTTCCCACCAAACAAGTGAAGTACCACCCATTTTAAGAGTTGCTAATTGAATTTTATCCACATCTTTTACAATGTGTTGTATTCTATAATAAACGTCAACTTGCTTTATCCAATGATCTAACTTTTTAGCATTTACTTCAGTAGTAAATATGGGTAAATCAAATTTAACTTCAAATTTTAAAGGAGAAAATTCAAAAAGATTATTTGCACTCACATTGTATAACTTTTTACCTTCACTTATTTCACCTTTAGTTTTCTTGAATTGTTGCTCTTGAAAATATTAAAATTGTAGAGATATTTTCTGAGACATTGTTATGAGATCAAAAATTTTCTTTTCCACATTAGTTGCTCCACCTTTATTGACCATTTTTGTAAGCTCTCTTTTCTTCTTGAACCTAATACTAAAATCAATTTGTATATCTCCTTCCACAATATCCCCTTCTCCTTTCTTTCTTTCAGATCTAGTATTCATGAAAGAATATTTCTAAAACACCCAACAACAATCTATCCAACAACATAGGTTAAATCCCAAGAAATCAACTACTTTGATACTATCCTTGATCAATAATTAAAAATATTAAAATTTAAACTTTAATCCTTCCTAAGGATCATACACACTCAATCATTTTAAATGCTTGCAAATGGAAGATTAAGAGAGTTAGTATGCAAAACCAGAGAAAAACTTAAATGATAACCACACAAAGATAAGACAATTTACCCTGGTTCATCCAGTGCAGGCTACATCCAACAACAAAAGATCTCTTGAATCAATGGATGGAATAATGTACAATTACTTTCATAGTAATTCAATACCTCTTCTCATATTCACATACACTCCATAACTTTGAAATACAATGACTACTATACTCCAACTATAAAAACTATTTCCCTCCTGAACACATCCAAATGGCCTCCTTTTATAACAAATATCAAGCTCAATTTTGGAGTGTTTTACAACTAGTAAGCACCCAAGAAAACACTCTTTTTAGGTACCCATTTAGATCATTTATCTTCATCTAAAATTTAGGCTCGAATGGTTGAGCCAATATCCAAATATGAGCCTCCAAAAATAGAAAAAATTGCTCTCTAGAAATGTATAGACTTGAAAAAATAGTTTTAACCCAATTTTAGGGTAACAAACTAATAAAAATATAAACTAACACCTTTGTAGCTATAAAATACATGAAATCAAAATTAAAAGGGTAGATCCAATGTAGAGGCATCACTTAGTAGAATGCAAGAAAGGTAAATCAAGTTTGACTAGTGGGTAGTAGCTAATGACTAAGTTCTAAATGACAAGTGGCTTGGCGAGGTAGTGTGTTAGCTATAGAGTGGCTTACAATATGTGGGATCTAATTTCTTTATCAACTCCATGCCACCTTGGGCCTTACTTATCTTTTGTGCTAATTAATATTACCTTCTACATTATGGCTCCATTTATTTGAATCGATCCTCTATATAGCCATGTTGACTACCCCCAAACCCAACCTAACCTGTAAATACCATTTGGTGGTAGGTATCTTTATATTTTTCCACCCCTTTTGGGCTTTAAATATATTTTTATAAACATTTGATTTTTTGTTTTTTTTTGTATTTTTATACAAACTTTAAACTAACATATCTTTCTCAAACAAGATTGAATGTTCAATCCAAAAGAAGTGTCGTGAAGCTGGAGACAAGTTGAATATGTTGAAAATATTGAACATGAATTTACTTAAAACTTAGAGGATCTAGATTTTAGATCATCATATTACTCATCCTCCTCTTCCAATATAATAGGATCCCAACAATAAATTACAAAGAGATTTAAAATAATAGTTGAGATTGACTCCCCTAAAATATTCTTTGTGAGATCTCATTTAAAATTCACCATAACATAGAGAGGCTTTTCATCAAATCTTATGCACTATAGAGTTGGATGCTTTGAATCCTAACACTTTCATCAAATTTATTGGGAGTATTCAAGCCATCATATTATTTTTTTAACATGAGATTCATAATGTAGTAAACCAAAAGTACAACAATCCTCTCTTGCATATCATAGCCCAAGTTGATGGAAAATCTTTTAAAAAGATCCTTGTAAATGTTGGATCAACTATCATTATGGTTTCTTAAATAGAATTAGGGAAGCTTAATTTACAATTATCACATCTTAAGGCTACCACATTGATTCTCAAGGCTTTCAATACCCTAAAGTGCAATACATTGGAAAGTATTATTTTACCTATATTGGTAGGGTCCAAGATAATTCATGCATGTTTTTAGGTAATTGAGGGAGAGCAACAATATAACATTTTTCTCAGTAGGTTGTGGATTAGATAAATAGAGTGTGTTTCTTCCACCTTACATGGATGCATGAAATACCTATAGAATGAGGTAGTGCATTACATATGGATGGATGAGGAACCTTTCAACCATTTCAATCTTTATTACATTACATATGGATGGATGAAGAACCTTTCAACCATTGCAACCTTTCTAAGCTACCAAATGGCCCTATCCTTCCTTCTACAAATATATTCCCTAAAATTACCCATATTTACTAGAATCCATCCTCTCTTGATACTATTATTAATGAAATATATGAAGAAGTAAAAATAGAATCAAACAATAAATTAGTCTAGACTAAAACTAAACCAAGCTCCCTAGATGTGCAACTATATGAAAATCCCTAAAACATTTATGGTGAGCTCAAATAGGAAGATATTTTGGTTGTCACTAAAAAATAGAAAAAAGAGGAATCTACAAATAACCATGATCAAATCTTTAGAGTGGATGTCCACTTTAAAAATATGGATCTTGATGAATACACCATTGATGATATGCTATTTAATATATTATATTTGCATGATGTAGGTCACCCATCCGAGGTTCCTTTGGCCATTGGTACCCTAGTACCAATGGGCCCCTTGAATAATCAATTTTTTTAATGTATGCAAGTCCTAATTTTCCTTCCTATGAAGTGTTTAAGGTTACATATAAATAAGCATTTTTAGGTAAGATTAATTACTTGTGAAGACCTTCTTTCATTTGCCACTACTTCACCAAGTTCAAATTATAGGGCTTTGGCTTAGGTTGGTATGAGCAAGGAATGATTCATATCATGTAACTACCTACTCAATGTGATAAATAAAAATGAGGCCTTCACTTCAAGGATCCTTGAATAATATAAGCCTTAGCATGAATTTATGAGATTAAGGATGAGGATGAATATGAGGAATATCCCTCCTCTTATGAGGATTTACTATGTGAAGTAATCTCTTATCTGATATCTCATTTTTCTATTCCTTCTTATTATTTTGAATATGTCAACATGGTTAACCTCTCATCTATTTTTCTATTTGCATATTTGCTTGACTTTGATACCATTCATGTTATGAATCAAGATGCTTGGTAATTTTTCCATGATCCCTCATACTGAATTTACCATGTATGATGGTTTTAGTTTTCCTTGTAGCCATGTTGACCTCGATGATGATGAGCTTAATGATGATACTTATTAGTCATATTTTAATCACCAATGGGAATAAGGTTCTCATATGTTAGTTGAAGAGGCTATGGAAATTGATTTGGGGGATGATCCTAATGCTCTGAAAATGGTTCAATTTGGTAAGAATCTTTGGGGATATGAGTTGATAGAGTGGATTTCATACATTAAAAAGAAGATTAAGGTCTTTTCTTATGCATACTAGGATATGCCAGGGTTGGACACGAATATTATGGTTCATCACTTAACCTTGAGACCTAATGCTAAACCCATCAAACAAAAAACTTCATTGTATGCTTCTAAGTAAGGCCTTATTAATCAAAGTTGAGCTACAAAATATGCTATATGCCAAGTTTATTGAAGCTATTGCTTATCCTAAGTGGGTATCAAACTTAGTAATAATGCCTAAGCTAGATGGTAGAATTAGGATTTATACAAATTTTATGGATATCAATAAGGCATACCTTAAGAATAATTTTCCCTTGCCTAGCATTGACATCAAAATAGATAATATGGTAGTTCATGAAATATTCTTTCTTATGGATGATTTTTTTGGATATAACCAAATCATGATCATCAAGGAGGATAAGCATAAGATGCTATTCACTACCCCTTTAGGGAACATATTGCTATAGAGTGATGTAATTTGGTCTCAAGAATGCAAGAGCAACATACAAGAGGGATATGAACTACATCCTACATGAATATATGCATGACATAGTCAAGGACTATGTTGATGACTTAATCGTAAACACTAAAATATGTGGTACTCCACTTGAAGCTTTATGCAAGATCCTAGATCAGTTGCTTGAGTACAATATTAGACTCAACCATAAGAAGTGTGTATTCATGGTTTTATTAGGAAAACTCTTAGGGTTTATAGTATCAAAAAGGGGCATTAAGGTTGGTCCTAATAAAGTTAAAGCTATCAATGACATGCATCCCCCATATAATTTGAAGAAATTATAGAGCTTGTAGGGAAAGATTTAGGAAATTCAATGATTTACTACTTGGTTATCATATAAGTATCATCCATGAAATAAGTTATTAAACAAGAATGTTAAGTTTGTATGGGATTCAATGTGTTAGGAGGCTTTTCATGTAATTAAGAAGTATCTTATCAATCCTACTATCTTCATCCCTCCTTGGATGGGTTTTCCTTATCACTTGTACATCTCGATTATTGACTTTACTTTGGGCTTGATGTTGGCCAAATAGAATGAATAAAAGAGAGAAAACCTTACTTACAATTTAATTCATACTCTAACTATTTATGAAACTAGGTATGCCCATCTGGAGAAGTTATGTCTTGTGGTGGTCTTTATCACATAGAATTTGAGATATTACCTACTTAATCATAAAACCTATGTAATCTCTAAGATGGATCCTCTTAAGTATATAATAATTAAAATGGTGTTGAATGCTTGAGTGAAAAAATGGATTATATTTTTGTTAGAATTTTACCTAGATTTCATCAATTAGAAATTCATTAAAGGTCAAGTGATAGTTAATTAGTTGGTCAAGGTATCATAGAATATTGATCTTCCTTTCCATGTGAAGTTAATGGATCAAAACTTATTTGGGGTATTTGAGATCGAGGATCTAGTTGAGCAAGAGGATTTTGATATGACTATGTACTTTGACGACTTTCACTTTGAGCAAGGAGGTAGACCTAGGGTAGTGTTTGTAATGCCTTAGGTGGTTCATATGTTGGTATCTTTTAAACTATCTTTTGAGTGTATAAATAATAATGTTGAATATGAAGCACTCATTCTTGGTATAAAATTAGCAATTTAGATGAAGTATAAGCATCTCAAGATATATGGGGGTTTGTTGATAATCATTAACCAAATCAAAGGCATATATAATTATAATCATCATCACCTTAATTTGTATAAGGTTATGGTGGAGATGTTGTTGGAATATTTAAAGGTATATGATATTGAGGTCACTCTTAGGTCTTTGAACCATTTTTTTGATACAATGATCTCTTTAGGCTCTCTTATTCCTTAAAATCCTTTTATAAATATCACACACATGAAGTTCATAACCATGTATAAGTCATCACTAGAGACTCCATTATATCAAGATGATAACCCTTTAGCATCCCAAGTTAATGAGTTTAATGTTGTATCAAAATACTTGTGGTACCGACATATAAAATAATATCTAAAGTGGGGAACTATACGTTCCACCATGACTACCTTCAAGAAGTGTCAATTCAAATAAAAATACATGAAATATACCATTGTAGGTGATGTGTTGTATAGAAGGAGGTTTAATGTGGTACGCATTCGATATCTAGAATCGATATATCAATAAATTACAGTGCATACATATCATAATGGTACTTTTGGTGGCTATTTTAGTGGGTTTACTATTGCTAAACATCTCATAAGAATGGGGTACTACTAGATTATGATGGAAAGAGACTATCATGATAGTATTAAGAAGTGTGTAAAATACCATCAACATGCAAATTTGACTCATGTGTCTTCTCATGCATTGTAAATATTTTAATCCATATGTCTATTTTTTCAGTGGGGGTTTGATTTGATTGGCCAATTTAATTTGCCTTTATTAGGAGGACATAAATTTATTATAACAGCTATTGAGTACTTCACGAAATGGGTTGAATCTACACCAATGGTATCAACCAAAGGGACCCAAGATTATGAAGTTTATTGAGTATAACATCATTAGTTAGATTGGCATACCTACATGGATTCTTTCAAATAATGGGATAAACTTTAAGAATAAGGATATGTAAAACTTTTATTGTAAATATAAGATCAAACATAGCATTTTTATACCCTATTATCCATAAGGTAACAAGCAAGAAAAGGTGACTAATAAGACTATTATGGAAGTCATTTAAAATATAGTTAGTGTGTCACATAAACATTGATATACCCAAATATTTCTTTCTTTATGGGCCTATCGAATAAGCATTCATACTCCTATGGGTGTGATGCCATTCTCATTGGTATATGGATTCAAGGTAGTTATGCACCTAAAGCTTGAGATTCCTTCTCTATGAATTTAGTTACAAGATATCCTTCTAGAACTCAAGGCATGTCAAGCTAGACTAGACTAACTATTGTTATTATATGAGAGGTGATTCAATACCTTAGAGAACTTCAAATTTTATCAAAACCATCTAAATAAGGCTTATAGTAAAAGGATCAGACCTTGAGAGTTTCAAATTGGTGACATAATTCTTAAATAAAGTCAATAATAGTCACATCTATAGAGTATGTTAAGACGTAAATTTTCTCCTAACTGGTTGGGTCCATATATGATAAAGAAGAAATTTAGATCAAAGGCATACCATTTGGATATCTTGGAAGGGGTGGAGGAACTTGAGCTAATTAATATCATACATCTTCATTCTTTTTACATCTAGGGGGAGACATAATTTTTGGGTGTATGTATGTGTATTTATTTTTATGTTAATTCCATCTGGTCCTCCTAAATGATAAAAAATGCTAAAAATATACATGTCTTAATCATCGCTTAACTTCATTAAAGTTTTATCCTCATCTTATTATTCTCACCATTCCATAATAGGAGTATATTTTATTTTAATTACTTTCAATTTATCAACTCATTTCAAGAGGTTTCCTATGCAAGCTATGTTAAGTAGCTTTGTAGGTCTCTTCTCATTTACCAAAATTTTATTTCATCAAATTTAGTTTTCGTATTTAAGGATCGATACTATGGTGATTTTCACTTTTAATGTTTCCTATATTTTTTTGAAAGCATGAGGATCACTAATCACTCATCCCTTAGCATAATTTGGTTTTATTTTCATCATTTAATATGTTTTATTATATTTTATTAAACCATTCAAAAAGGTATTGAAACTGTTAGATGATATATCCTTCCTAGTTTGGTTGGGGCTAGAGCTTATCTCACAAATTAAGAGGGAATTTAGTTCCAAACCTATTTATATTATCATGTTATGTCCATACATTGATTTTATAGTTGCTAATCATTCATATTTCCATTATTTCCCACCATGCATGGGTTAGGATCATTGAATGGCTTTCCATGCATTATTTTATAAAATACAAGAAACAATGTCTCATTCAACATATTAAAATTGAACTTGATCCCAAAAATACCACATCTTCTCATCATGTTTTTGTTGTTTGAAATATTTAAAATTCGTTGATCTAAAATAAAAATATAAAATACATCCATCATAATAATCTCATGTGCATAAATTGTAAAAATATGCATAAAGTAAACTATCATGTTTCATAACTATATCAATAACAAAAGAAATAAAAATATATTTACTATAACATTTTTGAATCAACACATATAACCAAACCATCATAACTATATAGCATGGGGAATGAACCATCAAAAAAGTACATAAGTGCATAATAAAATCCTAAGCGCTCTAGATATAAAATGGTCACCTAGGGACCAACACCCTTATCATATGCCTATCTAGCCTAAGAACTAGGTATCACTAATAAAATAGGTATATCAACTATTAGATCTATTAGGAAGAAGGATTCAATCCCCCAATTGGCCTCACCATATACTAGGATATCTCTATAGCTTTATCCCTTGTATATCTCACCCTTTCATTTAGACATGATGTAGCATGTGAGGAGTTAGTTCTTGATGTTCATATTGAGTTGACATGGATCCCTTTTATCCTATGCATCCTACTCTATGATTTGGGTTAGATGTATGGAAATGGAAGAGCACCTTATATAAGCTTAACCTTGCATAGCCTGGCTGTATGGTCAATCCATCCACTTGATATGGCTATGCTTTATCTCAGAGAGGCCTCTCTCTATCTAGATACATTGCTACCTATTGGTCTCACCTCTATATTCTATCAATGCTTTCGTAGGAATTATTCTAGGTATTGTACCTATTGATGAAGCTCTACCTCCCAAAGCCAACTCTCCTACTCATGGAGCCTACTCCACTTGAGTACCTAATCCCTCTTAACTAGTACTGTATATTTATTAGCTAGTAGTTGGTCCTACTCAACTAGTTGATGCTCTAAGTTAACTATTCTCTCTCCTAAATAAACTAGTATAGGATCTACATTAGCCACCATACCTCCTACCTCATGATGGAGGGACCTCTATCTACATTTGATCTATTATCCCTACCTCTATAGTAGTGAAGCTTCCTAATTCAAATGCTTAAAAACTCATCCTAGTGGATGTTGTACCATGTACCATGCATAGTAAGTCTTTATGTTACCTACATCATCTTGGGCTTCTAGATCCTCCTCATCACTATCTAGATCAATATATATCTCATGGTATGGAAGATAGGGATTCCCATCTCTTCCACTTATCTTGTTATATCTTTATAGATTTGATAGAATCTATTGGATGTGATCATATTGACTGAGTACTCTCTCATACTTGAAGTACTCACTATGACCATATCGTATCTGAACCTATATGGCTAGCCTTGTATGTACTAACTAGACTCTATCCTAACTCTAAGTTGGCTCATCCTTGTAGGATCTTAGATCATATCTCTAGGCTTTAATCATCTGAATAGTTTCTTTTAGTAGAATACCTTCCCTTGGTAAGCTCTCCTACCTATATTCTCATACTCATATGGCCAACACATCATATAAGGGTACTTGTTGCTAGGATCCTTGAAAGATAGTGCATCCTTTGCATGTACATCAAATGGTAAGCCTTATGATCTTGCTATCGTTATGTGTTTCCATCCCCACATATGTAGAAAGAGGGAATAACATATCCCAATGTGAATTTTTATCTCAAGCTCCTAGATCTTATAGTATAGCTAGGCTAGAAATGTTGGAATCCATGCAAAAACTCTCCCATCCTCTCTCATCTCCTTAAAAACTTGTTAGAGCTTTCATGGAAATATGCATCCTAAAGAATTTGATAGTACAAAAAAGATAATCCTAATCATAGTGAATCATGTGATCCTATAAATGAGTCTATCCTAGTAGGTGTACTCATATTGGAAGCCATTGCTCCCCCATCATAGCCTATGGTATCTAGATCTAACTATCTAGATTATTATTACATCCTTGCCTACCTCATTTGTTAGTATTAGGATTGGTTCTCCCTCCATTAATAGTCATAAAATCTACCAAAAATTCCCAAAAGTTATTGTTCACTCCCTTGTAGGTAGATGGAAGGTGTTGGTAGAAGAGTCCCACCACTTGCATAGGGGTACGACACATTCAAAATATGCTACCATCTTTCAGATCATACTGGTATACCCTAAGCCAACATTATGAAGCCAAATCCACTCTATCTTAGGTATGTATTATTGAAGCTCTAAAAATAAGGGTCTAAAGCAGTGTCATATGAACATTGTATCCTTTCTCTGCATCAAATCCAACAATCAACCATTAAGTCAATTTTATTTTGTAAAACTTATCTCAATCTACTTAATAAGTCATGCATAGCTAAATAAGTCATGTGAGTTAGCTCCATGGTGTATTTTTTGACTTCGCCAATTGAGTCTCCTACCTTGTTTTACCCAAAGTACCATTTTGAAAGCAAAATATCACTCTTAATTATAAAATGGAAAGGGTGACTTCAAGGTACATCCCACTTTAAAATTAGTTCAACTTATGCCTAACATCATGCCATAAAACAAGATTTAGCATATGCAAAAAAGCACTTTTCGATACAAATCATAAATGGAGTAACAAAAGCACAACTTACACAATTATAAGTCCTTACATAATTTTGAAATTGATACCTTATTTGGTATAAGAAGTGAATTTTTTAATTACATAAGTCTTTTTTGAACATTTTGAAAATAAGATATTAACATATATTTTAGGTTTTTGGACATTAGTTATGGCTATTTACCTTAATTCATTCGATTGGTCAAATTTTGGCAATCACATATTCTCTTTTTATGAAAAATTACTATTTTGGACTAAAAATGTGGTAAAATTCATAAAATTTTAATGCAATTATGTAAAATAAAGTTTGAATCCCCTAATAGAAGGTGAAACTGGAAAAGAATCCCATCAACATTACTCAAGATGCAAAATTTGAGGTTAAGAAAGTTGAATTTTAGGCTCATGGGGTGCAAAATTTGGTTACAAGTTAGGTGCATTATGCTTAGGCCTAGGCATAGTGCACCTAGGGCATCTTGAACTAAGTGTAGTGCACCTAGTACCAAGCACTCACCATCCAAAAATTTGGATTGAGCCTAGGATTTGGGAAGCAAATTTTGACCTAAAAATATTGATTTTCATCAATTTTCAATTAAATGAAGTCCATGGCTACCTAATTAGGGTCCAATAACTTGGTGCATTCTTGTTCGACTTATGATTTGACACCTAGATTAGGATATATTTGTAAAATGTGAATTTCTAAAACCCTTATTTTATCTATTTTTGGGGAAAATTAAGTTTTTGGTTAAATCATATCATTTTTTTCAAAATTCTGGATTTGTTGAAAGGTTATGCAAGCTAAAACTTCAAGTGGGTATCAAATGGTTGTTGTATTTAACTTACAATTTTAGCACAACAAACAAAAATCCATTCAAAACCATCTTGTTTCACCTAAATATACTTTTTTCACCTAAATCCATTCAATATAGGATTTTTGATAAATTAGATCCAATAAATATTTTTGTTCCGTCTAAATATTTAATTTGAGTGTTTGTATAAGAAATTTTGAGAATGTTAAATTTTAATGCTAAAAATATGAAATTTTACTAAAAAAATATATTAAATTTTTTAAAATTTTGATTAAAAATGGTTAATTCAAGTTGTTCAGCCTACTTGGTGTTCAAGGAATGGCTCCCCAATTATGCTAGTGGAAATGGGTATATCTAGTACATCAAGCTCTACCATTTGCTCTCATTTTCACCATAAGTGACAGTTTGTAAACATACCAAATGGCATAAATAAGGGTAATTTTCTTACTAGTCACTTTTTTTTTTTGAAAATTTTAGGTCAAAATTTAAATTTTTGGTTGTGGGTGAGTTCACTTTACAACTAACATGGATCATGATTGGTTTGATTCCCCCATAATGTATTGTACATTTATTTTGGGGTACACAAAAATATTAAATTCAAATTTTGTTCATTTATGATAGTTTTCACATCTTTCACATAAATTCTTACCTTTTTTTGTCGATGTGATATTGACCATTCATGATGAATATCATATCACTAAAGGGGGAAGAGACACATGATTTTTTTAAAAAAATTTAAGTTATTCAAAAATTATTTAAAAGTTTAAAAAAATTCCAACTTTTTCATAAACTTTACCTTGAAAAATATGCAAAATTTTAAAAAATTGTGAAAATGTTCAAATTTTTGTTTCAAAATGCTATATAATTCAAAAAGGAAAAAAAGTATTCAAAAGTTTCAAAATATTCATGATGGAGTAAGCATGTAGACTTATTAACAAAAATACGAAAAATAGCAAAATTATTGAAGATTTCATATCAAAATATGATATTGATCAAAATGCATGAATTACTATTTGAGTTTAAGTTTTTCAAAAGGAAAATGGTTTGAATTGTACAAATTTCAAAAATTATTTAACAAGATTGCATGCTTGTTACTAAGTCTATGAACATACACTATCATGAACACTTTTCATAGGTTTGACATATTCAATAGTTAAATACTATATAATTTGTTCAAATTTTCACTTCCACGAACACATTGCTAAGCCTATTTGACAAATGTAGTATTCGAATGGCAATGTATATTTGTTATGAATTTTACCACAAACACATTGCTAAACCTATTTGATGAATCTAGTTTTTGAATGGTGATGCATATTTGTTTTGAAATTCCAAGAATACATTAGTTAAGCTTGAATTTTTGAAAAGTACATTCAAGTTATTATCCATATTTGTTACAAATTTTACCAAGAACACATTGGTTAGGGTTTCAAATTTTATGAGTACAACATTTAGATCCTTAGTCATATTTATTCTAAATTTTATATTTTTTCAACTATGAGAATAAATTGCTTAGCCTATTTGGTGGATCTAGTATTCGGATGTGATGTACATTTGTTCTAAATTTTATACTACCAAAACACATTGCTTAGCCTATTTGAGACATCTAGTATTCTAATGGTGATGTATATTTATTTCAATATTTTCCAACTAGGGCACATGGATTAGGCTTTAAATTTGATGATTACTATATTTGAACTTTTGTGAATGATTGTTCTAATTTTTCTTTTTTCTAACTAGGGCATATGGATTAAGGTTTTGAATTTGACAAATACTACATTCAAAGTCCTATTTCATGATTATTCTACTATTTATGGTTTGAATATTTTTTTACATGCTCATTTGAAATTGTTGAAATTATACAAGAATTTTGAAGTTTCATGTTCAAAGCTTAATGCTAACTTATTCAAAGTTTTAATTTCTAAATGGTTTTAATTTTAAAATGTTCAAATATTTTTCAACTAACATCTAGCTATCTACAATTGTTGAACCAAGATTTTTTTAGCAAATAGACTTCGTTCAATAGGGGTTAAATGTATACATCAAAAATGTAATTTTTGGGTAAATGAATTATTTGCATAGAAATGCATAGTTCATTAATTTTGATTTGATTCTAATATTTATTTTACCAAGTCAAAATATTCAAAAAGGCTAAAATAGAGCTAAGGTAATTCTAATAAAAAATAAAAGAAAAACGTGGATATCTACATTTTCTACTTAAGTGATAAAAGGGAGTATAAAACTTAATGTAAAATTATAAATACAATCTAACTTTTATTTGTGTCATATTATTTGCCAAATTCTCTCATGTTTTTTGCTCTCAAGTGAGTTTATGCTCTAATTTTAGCTCTAATAATATCCTAGGTGTCAAGCTAGGATTTGAAGTAAATTTTAAGAAACACAAAGTATTCTACCTCAAATCTTTCCTCAAGCTCCATCAACCTACCTCTAATGGAGGCTAGGTAACATTCTTTGTGGTGGATTATTGTTAAATTATGTAATTATTACATTTTTTAAGGGTTTTTTAATTTTTTAAGGAGACTAATATTCTGTATCCTACACCACTTTGTATGCATTTAGTATGAATTTTAGGCTAAAATCATTCTAACTTGCACTTGTAGCTTAAATTTGCTTTCATTGTTTATATTCATCTTTGAATTGGTTTAAAATATACCTATATCTCATCATTTGTAACATAGGCATCATTCAATTTCATTTAGCTTGATTGATTTGAGGGATTGGGGGATCACATGCCTTTCAAAGTGTTAAAACATACTCCAAGCTTGTTTGGGTACCTTAAGGGGCCCAAATTGGAGGACGCCCTACCCATGTAGATGCATTTAGGGTTTCATTTTTTTACTCCAAGATTTAATTTCATTTTTACTCAAGGATCTAACCCTAATTTCTTGTTATCTTTTCACAAATACATATTAAGTAAAGTTTGAGTTATGTATTATTGATATTTGTATGTGTATTTAAAGTGTGTAGGCATATTAGATCACAATAAGCATCAATTGGGCTACACATGATATGAATTATAAGCCATCCCTACATCCTTCAAAATATCATGTGCCTTTTTGCATGAATCTTGGATGATATTATCACTTGAAAAAAACTTTTATTTTAGTAACATATACTACTAATAAAAATTAATTTTTATAGTTAATTTGATAGAAATTAAAATATCAAAAAAATAAAATAAAATTCATACCTTAGAATATAATTGAAAATTTTATCTAACCATTGTTTACAAATAAAATTGAGCATGCAAATAAACAAGCAAATAAATATCTACAAACCCAATTTACTTGTATTTGAGCTACGGATAGCAATTTATACTAAACAATTACGAAAAATACAACTGATTCAGAAATTGTGAAATATAACGCCAAACAAGACTGTAATCTTTAGCAAATGATAAACTCAAAGCTGTTTGTAAATTCGAAGCTGCAAATAGCAATATGTAATAAGATATGAAAGATATTTGATACAACAGGCATAAGATGACACCACCTATCAAGATTGAAGTTATATACCCACTTCACCGAGCGTGCCCATTATCGATGAAGATGTTGACGAAGTCCTGGGAGCCAACATCATTCACACTTGAAATCACGAAGCCAAAAAGTCATAGAAGAGGGCCACGGGTAGTGTTATTTGTACTGGATAGGAACACCAGCAGTTTGTATTCATCCACAGAGGAGCACCTACAGCCTTCGATAGGCTATAATCCATCTCCAATGAGTTTGTACCTCCATGCATATCTCGAGATAATAGCAATATGATACTCAGATAAGTCGTTTGTTCATCAGAATGCTCGCAAGAAGGGGATACACAAAATCAAGCTTGATAGGTAGTGTCAGGAAAAACCTTACAAGATTGCCATTATCAAGACCATACGCAGGATCATGTGTATCCTTGATGATGGACTTACTATTAGATCCCTTATTTATATAGATAATAGATAATACAACCCATGGGTTAGCATGTACCTACATAAACAGGGTTAGCTCAAGACAATCATAGAAATACTTAAGATAAACATTACAATATTCAAGATAATCCATGCAATATTCAAGATAAACATTATAAAAGCCATATTAAGACAAACATTGATATTATCACATTAAGACATTCAAGACATATATTTAGACCAAGCATGTTTTCATTAATTTATTGATTTAAAAACATAAATTCATTTTTATGTGATAACAGATGCCCCACTTTGGATGTGAAATTGAAAGAAACATGAGGTGAATTGAGATTTTGCATTCAAAGTGTAAACCAAAATATCATAGCAATGAAAGATTCAACACGCATTGATGAATATTATGCATTTTGAATTTATGTGAAATCATGACAAAACTTGTTAGTACTAGAGATAGGTTGAGAAAACTTACTTTGATATTACCTTGGGCATGCTTGCCCCTTACATTTTTGCTGATATATGAATGCCTTAGAAGGTCTTCTTACTGATATATCTGATAATCTTGCCATAACATTGGTGACTCATGATGACAAACTTGACAACACACATACACAAGATAATGACCTGACAGACAACATGACCACACATGATGACCTGACGATAACTCAATAAGATAACACCACAAGACAAGACATGACAACAATGATAACACACAAGACCACACATGATCACACATAAGGGAGAGGTAAGTTCTATACAACTATAATGGAAGCTGAGACTTCACACCAAGAGGTATGCTGCAGCTGCATAAGAACCAAACTTCGCAAGATATATGGGAGCTGAAACTCCATGCCAAGAGGCATGATAAGCTGATAGATGGGAGTTGGAACTTCATGCCAAGAGGCATGATATAAGATAAATAGGAGTTGAAACTCCATGCCAAGAGGCATGATAATCTGATAAATGGGAGCTGGAACTTTGCACCAAGAGGCATGATAAGTTGATAATAAAACCCTGTAATCATGAAATACAAAGCAATATTATCCTAGATATGATATTGATTAAGCACCCATGATATACCTGAAATATTGGATAAGATGATGGATCAAAAAAAGGAACACGATTGGTCCTTCTTGGAAGATTTACAATGTCGATGGTCTTCTAACTAAGACCGCGGGTGATCCTGTTATTGGGGATTTTTCAAAAATAATGAAGATCAGACTGTGTTGAATCACCCATTGATTCTAGATTGATACCTAGTTCATCTGTCTATGCATACTAGATGTCCAAATCAAATTTGTTTAGAAGTGTGTGCCCTAATATTTCTATAAAAGGAACCCTACCCTTCCTCATTTGGTCACACTATCACTTTCAGAGGTGAGACTATCTTGGAGCTTGAGAGGCTGAGTTGGAGAGTTCTGGTTGGTGATTCTACTACTATCACCTTATGATACTTCCTATTCTTCTATGCTGCATGCTATGGCCCTACCAATCACACATCGAGATGGACATAAAGCTGCATTGGTGGTCAATTCTCCTACTAGTCATCAGGTACATTGCATTTCTTACCTTTTCCTTATTGTATCTTGCTTGTTCTCTAATTTTAACTAACCTGTACATTGATTTTTCAAGTTGCCCCTAGGGTTTACTTGTTGAATACCTTAGTCCATTATTTTTGCCTTTTTACCTTGTTTTTCAAAATTTTGGTCTCATGGCTAAACTGTACTCATCCATACGAACTTGCACCTAAAATTTTATTGACCCTTATGTAAGAAAATTGAACCATTGGCGGTCCTTTCTGCCCTAGTTTAGACTATGGGCGATCTTCTTTGATTGTACTATTTTGCTATTTTTACCTCATATCTGATACTAACTTGCTCTCTGTTGGTATTTTCTTACAGAATCATTCGTATCTCATGCAACCATTCGGCAAAAGTGCCGCTTTTACCATCGCCCAGCAGTGGCCACAAACTAACGAAGCTTAGAGTATTCTGGAGGATATTTCTCTAAGTTACCTAGTGTTCATTGATTATGTGTTTCATGATCATGATATGCTGATAGCTTTGATGGAGAGGTGGGATTTGAACTCCAACATCTTTCACCTTCCCACTGGCAAGATCATAGTGACACTAGAGGACATCTACAAGATCACTAGACTTCCTATCAGGGGGAGGCTAGTGAACATGGTTCCTATTCTCAGCTTGAAACAGGTAGAGGTATGGGTGACATGGTTGACGGGATCAGATGAGGTGAACCATAGGAAGAGAGGTGTATTCCTAATGAGACATGTGCCAGAGGATCCTCCAGCACAGGGTGACCTATAGCTGAGACTCCTCATTGCCTACCTTCTAGATGCCATCATCTACCTGGATAAGAGTAGTGAGACCTTCCTCGTGGGCATGGTTCCTATTATACAGGACATGGTGACACATAGATAGCGGTACACATGGTGCCTCGTGATACTGGCACAACTCTATCATGACCTCCATGGCTTTGTAAAGGTGGAGAGAGGGGGGAGACAGGTAGCACACTCGATGATACTACAGGTGTGGGCCTATGACCACATCATCATTTCTAGACTGACCACACTACCCCTAGACCAGCTAGATGATGTACCCACCTGGCAATGATGGGTGATGATGGAGGGACCAAGCTTCCCTAATGTAGACCTAGAGGGATGGCAGGTGCAGTTTGACCTACTATAGAAGGCATAGATATACTGGTGCCCCTATCGGAGTGGACCAGAGTGGGAGGAGGACATCCAGGAGATGGCATGGGTGAGACACCCTACATACATACAAGCACATAGGGCATTGGTGGAGTTGTATAGGCTAGAGTGAGTACTCCATCAGTTCAACATCTAGTAGGGTATATCGAATGATTACAGGATAGTGGTGTGAGACTATCATAGTAAGCACCTCCTAGAGGACTATGAGCCAGTACCTGATTAGGACTCAAACTGAGAGTCTCCTAATGAGGACTCAAACTATGAGGTTGATGCTGATATAGATGGACTTGACCACACGAAAGATTACCTAGACTGGTGGAGAGGATGTCATCCTCACCATATAGGTATACATGATGCAGACTTAGGTGAGGATGAGGGAGGAGATGAGGACATAAGAGATATGTAGACTGGATGGGATGTTCCTTATACAAGGATAGGGTGGGGAGGAGAGTGCAGCTTAACGTACACCCATGAGGCATCTCAAGATGCTGGTCATGATGCTAATGAGGAAACAGACCCAGACTAGGATGAGTACAAACCAAAGGAGGACATAGATATGGATCAAGAGGATGATGATGATGACGATGATGATAGTAGCTTATTTCCTCTTTTGCTTTCTTTTGATTTTTTGCTTCATAATATGCAAAAGACTAACATGATATGCTCATGCTACATCATAGATGACTAGGACCCTGAGGTTGAGATGGCTAAGCTACGTGGTCAAATCGATCAAAAGGATGCAGAGATCAAAGAGCTACAGGGTCATCTACGATTTGGAGGAGGAGACTATCCTAGCATCTACCAGGACCTACAAGTGGCTAACAAGGAGATCAAGACTCTCTACGAGCAACTTCGCTAGGCTGAGAGATAGATTGATGAGGAGAAGGCATGCATAGAAAAGTACAAAGCTAGGTGCAAGGGTGGCTCATCTAGTACGACTACTAGCTCTAGTGTAGGGGGAGGGGGTTCTAGTAGGAGATTCTAGGTCACTCTATGTGATCATGCTCAGGTGTACTGTGATTCTTTGTAAATAAAACATTTTGATTTTCATGATATATATATAAAAATATAAATTTTGTTACCTGATCATTCTTGGATGTGCACCTATGATGGATGAAAAATTGATATTCCTTGATTTTTTGAAAATGAATACTGATAATGTAACCTGCAAATCTAACTTCTCACGTTGCGGGAGAATTGGGATTCCTAACTTTTTCCTATTTTTCAATTGAAAGAGGATCGTCGGTGGTCCTATATGCATCAAATACAACATCGATGCTCCTGTAATGATGTCATGAAGTCCCCCTCTTTCTTTATCATGATGTCTGTTAGTGACTTGAACTGACTATTAGCTTCTCTCTCTTTTTTTTTTCATTAGTGTTAGTTCAATTCTGACAACCTACCAAATGATACCTCTAGAGAGCCTAGTGCTCCCACTAGTGCTAGCCTCATTCTGCTATCTTGTTTATTGTATCTCTGATATCTTGATTCCTTTCGCTATATGCCTCTGGTCAAATAGTATTCCAATGCTGTGCTATGGCATTGGGTTTTTATATATTCCCAATTTTTCATTATCTGCATGGACCGAAGTCTTCCTCTTCTTTTCTGGTTTTTCAAATAAAATAGTCTTCTTATCTACTAAATCTTGAAAAATATCTCTAAATTTTTGACATTCGCATGTTTATGCCCATGACCCCTGTGAAACCTACAAAATCCTCCTATAGTTCTTGTGTTTCTCTGGTTCATTGGTGGCAACTGGATCAAACCCCTCTATAATAATGATTGCAATAACTCATCATGGTCCTCAGTAACTTTAGTGTATACTCTAGGGGTTTTTTGTTTAATAAGTCCTTACGATTCTTTGGTTGCTATGAATGTGGCTATTACCTTGGCTGGTGGTGGCTTCTCATCTCTCTTATGCCCCCATAAACTAATTTTTATCAAGTGTTTCTCCTTTCAGATCATGGATAGAATCATTTCTGAAAGGGATTGCTCTAGATAGTTGAAAAATTGGGAATATATAACAACCCAATG
>Ga0115848_100038_pt1 | contig 29501 bp, 23 predicted proteins | sample InSIn3gowninarea_FD_83862 | JGI IMG/M metagenome (GOLD analysis project Ga0115848, IMG submission 83862) | reverse complement strand
GCCGCTCTCTCTCTTCGCATTTCCAAATCTGCCTTTCTTCTCTTCCTCTTTTCTTTTGTTCTCATTTTGCATTTTTGTTGATCTTGAAAGGCACAGCTACAGCATACCCCCAAACGTTCAATGACAATGAAAGCTTTATTCCTACCGCAGGCGGTATTCATGCGCCGGACCTGGCTCACGTGCTGATTGAGCGAAAAGGATGAATAAGTCTTTCTTCGGGGAAGGACACCAGGTCTAACCACGTAAATCTTTACAACTCGCATCGGCCACCTGCTCCAACAACTGCGAAGGGTTCCGTGGTAGCTGGTCTGGCATTTCTAGAAATTTGTTTAAATGGGTACTCTCCGCTTCGCCTCTACCGCGAACCATGGGTATGGCTTGACACCCCGCCCTGCAATGAGTCCTCTGGACAGCGACTTGAAAATTGTGCTGGTAGTCCACCAGGGATCCGATCAGAGACGTTCAATGAGCCTGATCAGGTCAGAAAAATTGACACAGTGACAAACAAAGCATGCCCACGACCCTCGAGAGTATGGGTATCCAATGCTAGTTTGTAGATCATTCACAATCTAACAAAGCACAGCAAACCCAGAAAGAAGAGACTATAGGTCTCTAGCGTGGGCAGCCAAAGGTCCATTTCCCGGATATTACATCCGGTTTTTCCTTCAGTGTAGGAAATGGGTGAAAATTCGGCCTGCAAATCCGTAGTAACTCACCATTCTCCATCAGATGCAATGCAGCTACGTGCTAATCCAGCTTCAAAGACCGATTAGTAAATGGAGTCCTCAGATGAGCTTTTACACTCGTCTGTAGTTGATGGCGACTCCATCCTAAGATGTCCCTTCACTGGGGATTACAAGCGCTCCATCCTACAGCTATATCTTCTCATGGTATCGAACAGTAACAACCGGTATCTGAAGCCAAACTTTGAGGCATGCGCCCTTTTTCTCTTTTTTTTTTTTCCATCGCCATGACAATTTCAAAATTGGTACAGTATCGACCATCCTTCAACGCGTACGTGTTGCGAGCATTTGGCTTTTCATTGGGGCCTGTTGCCTATATAGGTGTCTATTGTCTTCCTTGCCCATTTTTCGTTATTGTTATCGCATTTTCATTCTTGAGTCTGCTACTTCATTTCTACCCGTCCACTATGAAGCTTACCGTTGTCTTGGGCCTTGTTGGTCTCAGTGCCGCAACTCCTGCTATTGTCGGAAACACGAAGAACAGTACCGGAGAAGATGTTACGACTACGATCGTCAAGCCCTTTTTGCATACTTCAATGCTGCCACCCAGTTCCAGTTGGTCTGACGATGCCTCATTCAGTTCCATTAGCCTTGGGCGCTCCTATCGCTTCCAGCGTCGTGCTGAGCCTGCTCACGGCAATGCGAAGTTGTTCGAGGACGATGTCAATGATTCTATCACCGCGACTTTGATCGGGGGCGAGACCAATATCAGGAGCAGAACCACTTCCACTAGTACTCCGGTTTCTAAACCGACAAAGGCCATGACACAGGCTACAATCACGCACGCCGTCACAAGCGCTTCTGCCGCTGCATCCGCCAAAGCCACATCTACAGGGTCCACAACATCATCTAGCACCGATAAGCCTCGCCCAGAAGGAGAGGCTAAAACCGATGAATCTCTCGATAGCGACCTCGAGGAGTTTATGAATTTGGGCTGGTACTCTCATCTCGCGGAAGAAGAAGACGCTCCTCCTTCCTACGAGCAAGTTTTCAAGAACCAAAATGCGATTGCTTCTCGCCAGGCTATACAGACGGAACGCCTTGCTGGCTACGATGCTTCAGAGTGCGCCGAGTACTGTAATCGCCACAGAGCTTGCGAGGCATTTAGCATCTTCATCGAGCGCCAGCCATCCTGCATAAGTTGTTCGGTTCTTAGGAGCAACAAATTGTTCATGTGCAAGCTTTACAGCACATTCCTGGAGTCCCGAATCGTCACAGACAAGGGCAATGAGCAAATTTTCGGCGGCAAGAAGTTCACTCTAGCTATCCGTGCCTCCAACGGATACAACAGGCTCGGCCGAGCGGCTACAGTCACAGTGACAACAACACGCGCCATGGTATCAATCTTTTCAGTCCCTCGCGAAACCAAGACCGTAACCACGACGCACATCAGTTCGGCTCCACTCCAAACCATCACCAAGACGATTGCAGCCTTCGTCACGACTACTGTAACAAGCACCCAACAGGTAGCCATGCGTGAGACTGTCTTTATGAACACCATTGCCAGCACCGTTGCCAGCACCATTGCGAACGTCCGAACCCGCACTGTCACGGCCATCGAGTTTTCCACCCAGACAATTACTGAGGCAAGCACCAAAACAGTAGTCGCTAAGCCTACCCACTCCGAGTTGGCCTTGGCCTCGAGCGATGGTGAAGCGAAGGCTTGGAGGCCGAAGACGCAATATTGGCGCTCTTAGATCAAAGAGGGGTTTGAGATCTGAGACGGGGTGTTGTTCGGCTTTGGCACAGTATTGGTGTGTGTATGCTACTGTTGAAAGAGTATGGAACTGGTCAAGAATGGAAAGGGGGGGGGGAGCTTTTTTTTTCTTCTTGGAGAGAGAGGGCCCAAAATACTACACAGGATGGGGCACTCAATCGACGCCATTAAAAGAGAAGACATGGTCTTAACGAAAAAAAAAAGATTCAATCCTTAGGCAGCGTTTAATAGCAGATGACGTTGGTCCCTCTCATCGTAAAGCGATTAGTACAGCGCTTGTGTTCCTCGCCTTTCACTCAAGTTTGGATGATTGGTCTTGGATTGGTTGTGAGCACCTTTGGATGTCTAGTGTGCAGATAGGAGTAAATGTTACAATCGATGGAAGCCTGAATACTGTCTCCTGAACCGCGACTAACAGAGGGAAAACTTATGAATAGGACCCATTCTCTATATTGAGAAGGAAAATGTATTTTTACAACCCAACCCGTGACATTTGCACTACAATATAGCGGAGCCATTCGCTCCAAGCCCAAGTGGCATTGACGTGATCCCTCACCTATTTCCTCGCCAAGTGATTCACCCGACTATCATAAACACTCCTGAACACGCACCGAAACGCCAGGTGCGCAAAAACTGTGCCCATAAGCGCCCCAAAAAGAACATCGTGAGGATGGTGCCAGCCATCTCTGACTTTACTCCCTGCAATCAGCGCCGCCATTAGCCATGGAAGAACCCAAACAACCAGTCGCCAGTGCGTTGTCCTTTTCGCTCCAGGCTCGCTGTCGTCTTCTGTTTTCTTGTACTCCAGTGCATCATCTCGTTTGCCAATGCCCGGCAAGATCTTTAACTTCGCATTAAGGTACAGTGCCAGAAACCCAAAGCCTGCAAATGCCATGACAGAATGACCTGATGGAAATGACATCTGTGCTTCGTTCAACTTGTTCAAATTTTCTGTACAGACAGCTGCCGTGTACTATATGGCATCGTTTGGAGGGCCGAGACCGGGTTGCAGTGGTGGAATGGCGGGACGGCAGAGAGAGAGGAAGTGAGGGCGTAAACCGCCGATAAACCATTTTATAAAAGTCTGGGCTAGGAGAGCAGTCGCAATAGAATAGTTCAGACCCATGACCTGAAATCGTCAGTCCTTGTTTCATAGATTCTGCACACAGTAGAAAGGCGGAGTAATGAGGGAAGATTCGCAGAACATAGCATGTCATACGTACAGCAGCATTGCTCTCCCAAAAGTCTCTCACACCCCAAAGCCCAGTTATAAGCAAGATCACCAACGGCACCACATAGGCGAAGACCGCGATGACTCCCGTGGTGATGTACTCCTCCAAATACGGTTTCCCGTACTTCAGCCCCCACTCACTCTTTTCCACACCTATGTACAAAGGAAAGTGCCGTGGCATGAGCGGTTTAGCAAGGAATTGTACTAGTCCTGAGGCCAACACACAAAGGAGCTGCGTCAGTATGTCGAGCCAACTGTGGCGCAGCCATATCATGAATGGGGGCCGGTTGTAGAAGCCCGGGACAAAAGCATCGCGCCATCGTAGGGGGAAGTTTTTGAGTTGTGCTTCTGGATCGAACGATGTGGACTGATTACCGTTGAAATATTTTACTGGAGAGTAAGAGGAATCTGTGGCACGGGGTGTGTGCTCCTCGGGAATGTCACTGAGTGAGGAAATGTGGATCACAGAGGATGGAACGAGGTTGTTGGTTTCAAAGGCACCATCTGTTAATGGTGAAGAGGTTATAGGGGAGTTGTGACGGCGGTGGCGGTGGAGATCGAGAGCTGGTCTTGGTGGTGAGGCGACGGCCGTGGACATGGCGTCTAACAATATCACAAAGCACAGCGCTCTGCCTGTAGTGATGAAAGATGGCGTTTGGGTGAGGCGCTTGAGGATTCTGCCAAGTTTTTGAATGATTAATGAGGATGGATGCTGCTTTCCTACTTCGTCAGTAAGTCGCGTGGTTGATACTTTTGAGTAAGAACAACGGTAGTTAAGAACCTAAGAGAAAGAAGCCCACGCGGGTGCTTATGAGAAACAAGGACTCTGCTATAAGCACCTAAATCTTCAGCATCTAAAAAAAAACTACAGATAGCTTACAGCAGTATTTCTGAAAGATGAAACATCTACTACTGGTCAATTAGGGATTACAATCTCCCTCTATTGATCATACAATCTCGAACTGGAACCATGGTGAGCAGTCATCTAGCGCTCAACAAAAACGATACTTGTGGGCAATGGCCATGTAACATCAAATCCTGCAATATCTAAAACCCAAAAACATTCTTGTCTTCCTTGAATCCCCAATCCCTTAGCACGGGTAACGCTGCCTTCTGAATCATAGCTGGCGGCCCACATAAGAAAACGCCTGTCTTTTCATCGGGCTCAAATAATGCCTCCTTGATAATATCCGCATTTACATGGCCCTTCTTGCCCTTCCAGTCGTCACCTGGATGGCTCAATACATGTGTGATCTTCAGTCTCCCACCACTATTCTGCTCGAGGCCATCGAGCGCCTCTTTGAGCAAGATGTCTTTTTCGCTCTTGTTCGCATCGACGACGCGGATCTCCGTCTTGTCGAAGGAGGAAAGTATTGCGCGTGCGAGCAACGCATAACCAGGAGTGATGCCGCTTCCCCCAAGGACAAGGTTGATGCGGTTGAAGGTGTACTCCTTGTCTGAAATAGTGAATGAGCCGTTCTCGTTGTACATGATTTCGCCTGTTGGGCCACGGATCTCGATTTCCTCGCCAATGGGCATACAGTCAAGGATATTGGACATGGCGCCACCAGGCTGCTCTTTGGTAGGAAAGTAAGTTTTAACAGTGAGTTCGAATGTGCCGTTGCCATCGTAGAGTTCCTTATTCTTATCGTTTCCGAGTTCGCTGTTTGGAAGTAAAGGCCTTGTGGGCGTGTATGAGCGTATCAGCATCCGATCTCTCATGTGAAAACCTAGCTGTACGTGCTGACATGTTCCCAGGCCAAGATTTGGCTTGTCATCAGGAAGCTGGAATGTGTAGGCTCGTGTGTCATCCGATATGGGCTTACGGTCGAGCAATTTGACTGGTACCCATCTGTGTTTTTGCAGTGTGATCTTGTCAGAGCCTTGTGACAATTCGGCATTTTCTTTCGCGGCAGCTTCGTCGCTCTGTTTTATGAAAGCTGCAGCCTTGTCGGTGACTGTACCGAGGATGCATTCTGAAGCAGTCAGTATGAATTTTCTACTTTGATTCTGCGAATTACCTACCCTTGAGCTTCTGGTAAGCATAGCCATCGTGGATACTCTCGAACTCATTGCTGGTCTCAGCATGTACCTTTCCGGCATGGCTCATGATGGCAGCCTTGCCGCCTGGATGCCAGCCTAGCACACTCGTCGCATCGTACACTTTATTGTCAACCACGATCCAGCAATCGCTGTCTTTGTTATGCTTCTCTATCTCTTCTCTTGTAAACTGTTTCGATGGGGCGCCAGCTTCCTGCTTTGCAGCTTCTATCTGATTCTCTGTACTGGGCTTCATCCAGCCACCGTCGCCTGTACCCGGCTCGACAGGGTGTCTATAGAAGATACAGGGGGTCTCGACGTCGTCATCTTGCAGAATGAAGGGCTTGACAATGTACCAGCCATTATTCATCATGCCCATGACGTTCCAGTTGCCGTGCTGGGGTTGTGTGTTCTTGAAGACATTGAAGCAGCGTACAGTGATGCTTCTTGCTTGCAGGAGATGCGTGAAATCGACGTCAATGTGCCAATGCAACCATGTCCAAAACTTCTTGCCGTGGCGGATCGGCGCGTCAGGAAACTTTCTGATGCAATACAGCCAAGTTTCTCCGTCGTCGAGCGATACTTCGACTCGCTGTACTTCATGGCCGCCACCGTCGTATGCGTATCCCTCGATGCGATATGTCTCCCCTTTTTTTGCTGAAGCCAGTGCAATTCGTTCACCCTGTGCTGGCTTGACAATGACCGAGTTGAGATTTTGCTCGTTACATGCAGTGTCAGGGTGTCTGAAGAGTGTTTCCGCAAATACACCATCCTTCTCTGTTACAAACGATGGAAGGACCCGGTTATCCCAGATGTGGTAGTACGAGTCGTTCTCCTTCTCCGAGATCCAGACGCGCTTGAGCCATTTGACGCATCTTCCACCCACGTACCCTGGGATTATCAATCGCACAGGATATCCGTGATCTGGAGGCAAGGGCATGTTGTTCATCTCATAAGCTAGTATCACGTCGTTCGTGGGGTCCATTGCGTAGTCGAATGGTATACTGGTAGCATATTTGCCCTCGCTTGGCTCATCCGCGCCCTCAAAATTTACCCAGTAACGCTTGCCGTTGGGCGTCTTCTGGTCTATTCCAGCTTCAAGTAAAACGTCCCTTAGTAGTGGGCCCTTCCAGTAAGCACAGCTGACAGCTCCTGCGCCCCAGTTGAAGCCTTTCGACTTCCTTGCTAGGTTGAACTCCTTGCGACGATTGCCATCGCAGGCTAATGCGACAGGGATATTCACGTGGTCGAATCTGTTCTTGAGATCATCCATAGACAGTGTGAGTTTCCCGTTTTCGACATCGAGCTGGTGGAGCTCCCATAGTAGCCGCGGCACCGCACCATGGTTGCGGACGTAGTGCAGTTCATTGGGTGTAATAAGGCCTGCTTCAAACAGACGCGTAAGGTGCGCCTCAGCATTCAGGGGGTGCTTGCCCGTCAATCGGATCAAATCAGACGAACGAGGAAGCCAATTGTCAGGCGAGAATTGATCAGCTTCGTCAATCGAGACTGTGCTGCGGTTGTTATGCTGCGGGCTTTTGCGCTTTCCATCATTTTGCTCAAGCTTCGTGATATAGTCTCTCTCGTGCTGCAAGGCTCGTAAGAGAGCGATCTCTTGAGGTGAATACAGTTTTAGCGACTCCTCTTGCTCAGTCTTGTGCTTTTCTGACTCGTCACTTGAATAGCCAGAATCTGACTCGCCCTTGCCTGCATAGGCATCATGGTGCTTGCCACCCTGGCCAATCTCGCGCTTCCACTTCTCCTCATCATGTCTTCCCTCACCTTGCTCTTTGGAGGTATCCGAATCCCTTGAACCATCGCCGTCTTCGTTGTCATCGCCGCTCTCTCTCTTCGCATTTCCAAATCTGCCTTTCTTCTCTTCCTCTTTTCTTTTGTTCTCATTTTCCTGCTGTGTTCTCTTTATATTTGCGGGCCACTTCTCTTCGTTCTTGATCATATCTTCCGTGAAGTCGAGCACATACCTCCATCCCAAGCTTCTATTCTCTGGATGCCGTAGATGCAGATCTTTTTCTCCCATGATCAAATCCCTAAAGTTTACCAAACCACCCTCTTTCAATCGCTCATTCAGCCTATCATACTCGGCTTTGGCTTCTTCGCTGAACTTGTTGGCCTCTTCAATGCGCTCATCGTCTTGGTGTGTGATGCCTGGCAGCTGGCCGCTCCGGTTTCTGAATCCTACACGATGACCATGGGTGTGCAGATTCTTCCAGTCAGGCTCGCTTTCAATATCCTCACGGGTTGAGCCTGGGTGGTCAGTGACCTTGACACGCCATGGGACCTGATGTGGCATCTTGGATGCAGGATTTCACTATACACAAGAACTAGAAATAAGCAAAAGGGAATCTCCGAGGTTTCTTCAGGAGTGCAGAAATGTCTCTACCACCAAAACGACCCGTAGACACTCAAGACTTGTCTCCGTTAATGACCTTGGCACCTTGAAGCAGTCCAATGCACTTTCGTCATCACCGTGATCGTTTTGCCCAGTACCATCATGGCGTCATGTCTTAGAACGGTCTCGTTGGTCACACGTTATGATTACTAGCGGTATGGACAGCATTTCGAGTGGCTGGCGAGTGCCTGTTAGTAGTGGCCGCTAGATGTTAGATCCAGTCTTGCTGGGTCTTGTTTGTCACTGTAATCCTTCTCCGCGGAAATGTCGGAGCGCTTCCGATGCCAGGGCGCTTTCAGCTCTGGTTATGAGGATTTGATTTTCCATGTCGATGCACGGGTTCTGGCAATGGGTGCTGCTAATGGAATAGCCGGCTCGTGGACTGGTGCTAAACTAAGACGTGATGTGACTAGGAAGAGGAATGGAGAAGACGAATGAATAAGTGCGGGGTATTAGCGTGGTTCGTGAACCTGGTTGTCAGGAACTTGATGACACCCTCTCATGCAGCAAAATGAGAGGGAGACAATCTTGCATGATGACCGGGAGAAATCGCCAAATACTTTGAACGCACGATATGAGTTATCAAAGTGGTTCTAACTTCTGTTAGACCTGCGTGGGAGTGTCCTAGACTCTAGGTGTTGAGTCTAAGAAGGCTTTAACATAAGGATAGAGAGGTCATGTTCTACACGATGACTATGAAAGCTGTACATTCGTTGCTGCTGAGGTATCACTGTAGTCCCACATCGTATGCCGGCACTTCTTCCCCCTGCATATCCAACACCTCCACTACCCATCATCCAAACCGCTCTTGAAGTAGCAAAATCCAAGGAATCCGGTTCCAACCCCCCTCCCCCAATGACATATCTCTCATGTGCTCAATTCCTCAACTCCTCATAAATAACAACGCCAGCAACAATCCAGCCAGGACCAGCAATGCTATGACTACAGCCATTGCCACAATCCGTTCCACCTCGAACCTCACATCATCTGCTCGTATTCGCTCTAACCCAGCCTCTTCGTCGAGATCTACAACCACAGGATGTCGTGGTATGTGTTGCAGTAGTGTTTCGCGGTATGATTGCCGCACAACAGTTGAGTATGCAGGGGGTGCGTCGCGCGGGTAGAGTAGTAGGTGTGCAAGTGGAACATCCTCGTCATCCTCGTCATTGGGGTAGGAGGAGTGAACTGAAGAGGCGGCGGGAGCGAGGTATTCGGTATGGGTAGTTGAGTGGAAGATCAGCGATTGCTGGGGTGAGACACGGCACGGTGTGTTTAGACTTATAAGTGAGTTGTTTTGGTGCAGTGTTAGTGGACTGTCGTGATATTGTGTGTCTGTATAAACTGGTGGCTCGATTCGAAGCGGCTTGATGGTTGCCTCTGAGCATGAAGAGAAAGGCGAAGCTTCACGGGTTGTTGCTGGTACATCGTGATACGACTCTTGCCGTGAGTTTGGCGAGTCGATGAGTGTGTCTTGACTCGTATTCTGTCGCATTGCGTGAGTGTTAAACTGGGAGTTTTGCAATGGGCGCAGCGTACCTCCATACTGACTGTGACCCTTACAATGCTTTGTTAAATCCTGCTACACGCGTCGTGATGATCAAGTCAGTCAACGCGTAACTTGTCAAAAGCCAAAGATCCAGAATCGAATCACTGTCGCTGTTGCGTTGTATATACAGGACTATGTCTATTACACCGGATCTGTGCATGTGCAGTGCAGCTTCTCGGGAATGAGAAGAGCAGTTGCGCCCTGCATCTAGCGAGTAAGAAGTGCAAGATACCGGCGCAAGAAGCGCAGCGGCGGCGCAAGAAGCGCAGCGGCGGCGCAACAGACCACAGTGGGCCGGCGCGATGCACGGCAAACATGTGTTTGGAAGGCTGGGACGACCATTCGGGTTCCGTGGTTGAGGAGTGATGCCTGCTGCAGCTCGGTTGTGGCTGGGCAAGTGCTTCTTGTCGATCATCCCTAGGATCGTCATCACATTTGTCCTGGATTTCACATACTACTTCCCGTGCATGCAACATGCCATGAAGTTTGGAATCATCATTCAGTATGTGTTTTGATTCACATTACCAGCCATCCCGATTCTTCTATGTTATCCGTGTCGCAGAGCCTCAAACTTGTGTACTACCCAGGGGTTCTCAACGGTGTTACGCGGAGCCGCGCAGGCATCATCGGCAGGAACAAGATGCCTGACAAGTTAGTCCCGCCGCAGTTTCAACCCAAGAATAGCTATGCACAGCCATCAAATCTGTCGTTGCGATGTACCAGGATACACATTCAATAAACCCAGCCTCCCAAGCCTTCACGACGGTCTTCACTCGCCTCATTTCCTTTGATACGCAAGGACGCTTGGTCATATAGTCAGCTTCCTTAGGATCACGCAGACATACCTGGCTAATGACACTGTGCGAGGACAGCTGGAGAGGCCTAGCTATGTTGTGATGAACTGGTTGTGAGACAATGATGACATTGTTTGGGCGAGAGTTAGAAATGTGGACGTCTACATCGATGGCCTTGCACTTGCGGTCTTCGCTTAAGTTACTAGCTGATGATATAAGTTTATTGAGATGGTCGTTGAACTTCTTGTATTAAGATCGATGTGTGTTTAGTTGATATCATCTATGCCTGAACCTGACTAAGCAATCTCGTTGTAGCCACTCTTCTAACGTCCTCTGCCCGTAAGCGATAAATGCCCCTCAGCCAGATGGATTAGCTGTCCAGACAACTTGACCCTTCCCACCCGCTTCTATAGTTCCATGACTGATGTGATTCTCTTATTTAATTACTTCTCTTTCGAATTCTGTATTGCAGTAGGGAAAATACAACAGTCTTGGTCATGCCGGTGATCTCGTCACATGCAGCATCAAGAATCACCTCGTCTTCTAGATACGCTCTGTCGCCTAACCTCTCTCCCTGGAGTTAGAACATCCCCCCGCGCAGAACCATGAACATCATGAACCACCACCAAACTGAGCCCTGCCATCAAATAAAGTTTGAGTCAGGTTGATAGCATCCTTCAGGCATATCTTCATCCACTGCCAGCCTCTGATACTGTCGGAATACTGATACCACCACCATGGGAACATGGAGCTAGCGCCATTTGAGACTAGCTCTGGTACCCCGTGGTACATATTCACTCCTCCACAGACAGTAGACAAGAAGAAAAGAATGAACCACCTACACATCTACTGACGATTGATATATCCATGAGCACGTCCGTTAAAGCCCTGCCAACAGATACCAAAATTACGGTGATCTTGGCTGCACCTTCTGCCATTCGGTCTGCAGCGCCAGAAGCCACGACGACGATGTACCCCTGGTCTATCGCCAAACACGCACACAATAGCCTTTTCGGAGGTCTTAGATTGTATCTCAATAGGTCAAAAAGATGATTTCAAGTTTTTGGAGCTGTGCAGCATTCATGAACATAAGCTCCGAGTTTTTCTGTCGACATGAGCAGTTTGTTAATGCTAGCGGAGGCGAGAGTAAAGCTGGTGCTGGCCCTCTCACGCAATACATGTGTTGCTCGATTGGACTGCAGTAACATCCCTGCTTCTATACCTTTCCATCGCGAACAATGGGACACACCAGCAGACAACGTCTTCTACTGGTAGACTAGAATGTTATAGATCTTGGCCAGCTTCAAAATTCATTGCTTAGGCTGTCATTGAGGCAGCTCGTTGTTCACAACCTTTATTTCTGCTAAACTAAAAGATTACAGGAATGACAGTAACCCGTTCTATCCGGCCCGAGCTTAAACCCGTAGGAACTCGATGCAACGAACAGAACTCTCATCATCCGTCCCTCTACTCGATGACTTCTTCAATTATACTAAAAACATGCGTAAGCAGTGGCACGTTTGATCAGTCAGTTGAAAAAGCCTATTTAATCTACTTACACACTGTATGGTAAAGCTCGGTTAGCAAGAAGGTTGATAAGCATGTCGAGCAAGCCCATTAGGTCTACTTACGTTCTGCACGGCGATCACCAGTTAGCAAGATGCTTGATCAGCTTGTCGAGCAAGCCCATAAGGTCTACCTACTTTCTGCACGACGACCATCAGTTAGCAAGATGCTTGATCAGCCTGTCGAGTAAGCTCATTAGGTCTACTTACATCCTGCACGGCGACCATCAGTTAGCAAGATGCTTTATCAGCATTTCGAGCAAGACTATTAGGTCTACTTACTCTCTGTACGGCGACCATCAGTTAGCAAGTTCCTTGATCACTCTGCTTAGAAAGCACGTTAAACATAAAAATACCTGTTGAGTTTGAAGTGTGTCAACATGATTGTTTCCTGGTTCGTGCGCTGATTGGAGTGCCAAAGCTAGGGAGGACAAAAGTGTGCCGAAAATTATAAATCGTGTTGAGAAAATGTGTATTCAGTACAGGTTGATTGAAGGAACGTTTGTGTGGTACACGACCAAGGATCGGATGGTTGCTCGTGACAACCTACATATGCGCCCACTTTACGAGTAGGTTGCTAGGGCACACGACCACACAAACGTAAACACAAACAACTTCATTATAAGTAGATGTAGAACTTAGTTGTAGGAGAGTTATCGAATTCATTATTTTGTTCAAGGTAGCCTACTCTGCTACTCAGTTTACAGATTCCCCTATGGCAGTCATACTACAACAGGGGGTCTCTTTTCCATAAATCGCATCTTAACGGTTTTTGTGCAACGGAGCGAAAATTTTCTGAAGTTTTGAGGTTAGAAACTGATTCTGAAAAGCTATGGGCTTTATATCTTATAGTATAGGCAGAGTAGTACAGCATTTGTTCTTTTACTCACAGCCAAACCTCTCGCCCACAATGGTTGTACGTGGTAATACCAAGCATAGCTCCTTTTCGTTGTCTTAGTGTGAGACTGCCAATTTGTTGGAATGCGTGCAGGCTGCATGTTATTGCTATTAGTGAAGTTAGAATGCGTGCTTGATTTGTTAGACTCTGTCTTGTAGTCACATCCTCTTGAAAGCTTATAACAGGACGTGCAAGCGGTAGGTCAAGACGGTGTTTGCGGCAAAGCTAATCTAGCCATTCTTGGAGATGGCTTTGTGTGTCTCTTGCTTGTGGCCCATACCCTACGTTGGATTCTTTTTTGTATTGCATGTGGTGTCTCTGGTTCAAGTAAGTAGCTGCACAAAGTCACTCACGCTCTTGCACAGATAAGCCTTACAAGTATCTCCAGATCCATTTCAGACAAGAGGCTAGAGAACAAGATGGCGCCAAAAACATAAGACCCGAGTTTATCTGCATACACGAACTTTTTTGGTTGCCTACTCCCACAAATTCATGACTACTTCTAGACAGGATGTGCAGATAGGAAGTATTTTTGCAGCAAAGTTAGTCGAGTAATGCTTGCAGATGGCTTTTCATGTCTCTTGTTTACCATCCTTGCCCTACATCAGATCCTTAACCATGTTGTACGCGATGTCTTTGGATAAAGGAGCAGCGCAGGGTCGAGCCCGTGCTGGTACAGATCAGCCTTGCGAGCATCTCCGGTTCAAGGGCAGGGGGTTAGTCAGAGCGAAGTCAGAGTCATTTCCAACACATTTTAGACATAACCGCACATGATCGTGTTTATGTAGAGGAGCAGCGAGTGCACGATCTACAGTTTCTGGACATATGCCGTTTCTAAGCAAGCACATATATACGAGAGATGATCGTTGTCGCCCTATTTTAAAGGAGGACAAGGTAGTCAAACGAAGAAGGGCGACTCAGAGCAAGCTGTCAGGTGATTTTAGGAACAGGCAAGCAGAGTTGCAGATATGACTGCCCTTGTCCAGAACTTGACAAGTACCTTCTCTCGCGAGCGGTGTCCGTGATCGCAATAGATGAATGTGGAGACGGACATTTCTGTACTCAAATGAGCAGCATACGTGCGATGCACGTCTGTAGGCAAGGTTTGTGCCAGCGCTCAGCTGGCTGGGTGCAGGTTGGTGAATGTGGTGCAAGCGTGACTGCGAGAGGCGGCAAACACACTCTCGAGTTCTAAGAATAGCCAGCAGGCGCACTAGGAAACGTTTCAGGAAGCAAGTGCAGGTGTACATTACAGGCCGTTTAGCTTACAGAACATGCTTTCTCAGCGTACGAAGATCTTTAGGTCAAACAAGGAGACTCATCTGTTCTTGCGGATAAATTCGGACTATCTGTGCTATAGGCTGCACATCTTCAAATTCTGTGTACATTTTTTGGTCTGTTAATACACAGTCTCAGACCTCCGAAAATGCAATAAAGATTCTTGTTGGCTGTGAAGCGAGGGTGCATTGTCGTCGCAGTTTCCAGCGATGCACATAGAATGCTTGTAAGCACAGCCAAGAATACTGTACTTTTTCTGTCAAAAATTGGCATGGGATAAAGACATGCCTGAAGTGTATAACCAAACTGGCTCAGACTTTATTAGATGGCAAGGCTGGGTTTGATGGGGCTTGAACGTTGTTCGTGGTTCTGCGCGGCGGGATGTTCTAACCACAAGGAGGGAGGTTATACCAGCGCCTTTTCTATTCCGAAATGCCAGACCAATAGATCTGGCCTAGATGTACATTGTACTATGTTGGAAAGACGATCGGGCGTTGAAAATGTGTACTCCAAGGCTATCTCCATGTCATGGACACCTGCTCTTGACCATGGCCTGTTTTGAGGTCTGCAAAAGTCACCTCGTCCGCGTCTGTTCCCCAAGTGTGTGAAAGTACCGTGTAAGGGGGTACGCCGTCATCATTGAAACTGCAGAGACTGAACTCTCCGCTTCCGCTATTCTGCAAGAGCTGCATAGTTTTGATAGGTATGTGGTAGGCACATGTAATGAAAATGGGGCTGGTCGCGTAGGCGTTTACTGCTTGCTAGATGGTCAGCATACAGAAACAAGGATGAACAGGTGCGCCAGCTTAGAAAATAGCAAGATCCTATGACCACAACCGTTCTAAGTTTCCTGTTGTAATACAGAATGCAGAACTCAAGTGGTCAAAGGAGAGAATTACATTCAATGTGGATCTATAGAAGCGGGTGGGAAAGTTTATGTCGTCTGGACCATGAATCTATCTCGCTGAGGGATGCTAGTAGCTCACAGGTGATTTTTTCGTTTCGAGCCCCTTTAACTCACGAACATACCGAACCACAGACAATCCTCTCGGTTGAAGCTTCCTCTGACTGTCCTGACAACTAAAATATAGGCAAGTACGACCCCAACCGTACAGGAAACCCATGCTTATTTTGCGGCGTTTGTCTCCACAATCGTGTGCTTTGCTGCAAGCTGCACAGAGCGATTGGTGTTGCAGACAACGCCCTTTATGCCATGCGTATGCCCTGGTTTCTCTTTGTTGGGTATATTAAACTGAGGGTTTCGCGCGCCCTTGATACGATTATAGCAAACCACTACAGAACAGCTTCTTCGAAGAAATATCCTTGTGAACAGTTGTCACAGAAGGCTGGAAGCGAACACGCAGGGAGCTGCGTGTTGTTCTCTATCATACATTGTTGGGGATGGTGCAGACCTCGCTGTTCCCGCTTACCTTTGTTGATTTCCAACACCACTGTTCCAATAGACTCTAATATAAAGTGCATGTTCGGTTATATTTACGTGAGAGGTGCTTGAAGCGCCGACATAGACAAAGGTCGGCTTCTCAGTCTCTTACTCAGGCATAAAGTATTGAGTGGCACGACTTCGAGGGGCCACTCCAGGCTCAACCAAGATTTGCACTAGTACAGTAGAATTGAGTTAAATGAGTAAAACTGTTGGTCAGTAAGTGTGAATTGGCAAGTATCTTTGTACGATATGGTTGTGTCTTTGTCGTTGATGCTATGGCTGTATTCAGTGAAGGGCGGGTGGAAGGTGGCCTGTCACAAACACGAAGTAGATACGCACATCACGAAGAAACATGAGTAAGTGTAAGAGTATATTGCAACATACCTTGCCAACTATTTATTTATTTCGGCAGCCAGCTTGAGATCGATATTTGTAGGTGTGTTTGGCTCATTTGTATTCATGGCTTCGAGCACTTCCAGGCTCATATCGGCTCGTGGTCCTGTGAAGTGTTTGCGGCCATCTACAAACCACTGGATGGTGCTGATCAAGAGTATGATACCGAACGCAACGATACAGTAGTCTGTGTCTGTTAGTTGAAACTCTGCTAGTTGAGGTTGAGTTCGACATACTCATGTTGCTGCCCGTTACTGGGAGCTCTGGAGGGAAGACAAACAGAACAGTAGTGACAACCGCATACGATAGACCAAGTAAGTTTGCAATCCAACCCAACCAGTTCGGCAGTGCAAAGGCGCGAGCAGGCAGCATCTTTCTTCCGCGGCATACGTTGATGGCGACAGGTATGGCATAGCTGACACCGAGGGCGACAACTGAAGCGGCAATCAAAGCGTTGAACGCACTGCTCGAGCCGATCATAATCAATCCAAACAATAGCGTCAACCCAGCTGCGAGAATCAAAGCGTTGAGGGGTACGCCGAGACGCTTATCTACCTTTGCGAAAACCTTGGAAGCTGGAAGCCCGCCATCTCTGGCAAAAGCATAAGACATCCTGGAAGAAGTCGTCATAATAGCTATTTCTGCGAAGAGAATGCAAATAAGTGGGAACATGAGCAGGCAAACCGCACCGGCCCGATTGCTTGTTGCAGTGTAAATGATATGCACCAAAGGACCAGCTGCCGCTTCGATGATTGCGCTCGAGTCGCCACCAGAAACGAATAGTAAAATCGTCAAGAAAATGAAGCCAGTAACTGTTCCAATGCACACACAGTAGATCATGATCTTTGGGCCTTCGACACTGGCGTTGGGAATCTCCTCGATCATATGTGCGACCGCGTCGTATCCTGTGATTCCAAAACCGCCTTGCAATAAACCTAAGAGCCATGAGATACCATCGGGCCATCCAGTTGTGTTGATAAACTCAGTAAAGACGAAATCAGCAGAGGCGTAATTCGGCGATGAGCAGGCCAGCACCGTAATACAGATGATTGCGAAGCCGCCGATAGACCAAATAAACGCACCGCGGTTCACGTATGGCAGCAGCCTGTTAAGAAATGCATTGACGACAAAGGCGATAAGTGTCCACGCGACGTAGATCAGGTACTGCTGCCAAGGCTTGATGGTAAAGTCAGGGTGAAACAGTGAGATAAGGCCGGCGATCAATTGAGAAGCCAGAAGACCTCCTGATGTCGTCAAAGCAATCCAACCTGAGACATTAATCCATCCTGTGATCCAAGATGTGAGTGGCACCCATTTCCTCGGTGTGATGACAGCGACCCAGTGGTATCTGTACTTATCAACATTTGTCAACTACGGGCTAAAGCTTCAGAATGACTCACTGTCCGCCAGCTGTAGGGTAAGCCGAGAGAAACTCTGCGAGGGATGCAGCTAGAGCTAAGTTGCAGATACCAGCTGTTAATAAACCCCAGATGACTGATGTGGAACCTCCGCTAGGAAGAGCAAGAGAGAGCGAACTGCTTAAGGCCGTCCAAGAGTTTAGGATAGCAAAAGCAAGACCCAGCATTGACAAAAGCGAGAAGTTGCGCTGAAGCTCACCCTTGTGGCCCAAGGCCTGAAGCTGTAACTCATCGTCGGTTTGCTGAACGGGTTCCATTGTGAAGTCAATGCAAGTAACGTGCTTCGATTGTGATGTGATGTGTCGGTGTTAAGTACATACAGGATGCCTGAAGGATGCTTCGAGGAAGCAATACACGATCAATTTCATTACCAGTTCCTATCAAGATATCAAGAGGAGGTGCGGAGCGAGCCCGATTCCGTCAGTTGATCAGCGGCTGACGTCGCCATCCCATATTCGGCATGTCCAACAGAAAAATAAGGGCGATAAAGGCGATAAAGGCTTTTAGTGCTTGCGTGCGACATCGGTTATGCTCGAACAATAAGACACGCCGTTATCTTAAATGATTGGGACATGACCAACGAGGAGGCTGGATAATGTTCTGGCGCAATTCCCTGAAGCAAGCGATGGCAACTCTGGAAACGCGCAACATAGTACTCGGAAACAGTCGAAGAGCCCCGCAAGCACGGTTTCAACTACCGGACGCTAGGAATTTCCTAAACCCCTATAAAGGGTATTACGATCCCGACTGGGCGTCAAGAGCGTATCTCGACGATGACTGATGAAATGACAAGTTCAGGGCCAACCCCACAATCCGAAATAGTCAAGCTTTCTAATGCGGCCTGCCAAGTCCCGTAAAAAGCGGGTCTCATGGAACCTCTCAGCACGAACACCATAATGGCCGACGACGTCAAAGTACCGCTGGAATATACACTCAGCTGTTGTTGTCACTATTACATCTTCTATCCTGATTAAGACATTGACTTAGGGTGCATCGCATCCCGGCAACTTACTAACACAAGACCCGTCAAGGTGCATACGTCACTGGTAGCAGTCCGTCGTATTCAAAGCTTCGAAGAGCCTCATCTTCCATACAGTTGACACGATGATGCGCATTTGGGACAGGTTACGAGGAAACCGTTCACGTGGATACATATCTCTACCGTTGAGTGAGAAGGAGCTATATCCGGAGATCAAGCAGCGGCATCAGAAGCGCTCACGCTTTACCATACTTGGACTGGTCCTTTGCATTGCTGGTTGCTTGTTCGCTCTCTATGGTCTCATGAGGTGCGTTTGCTGTTTGAATTAACTCTACATATGGCTCTAACATCATTAGATCCCTAGCTGGTTCTACGAATAAGTCCTGCGATACTGTCAATGAAGGCTACCGTTGCAGCCCCAAGATAGCCCATTTCTGGGGCCAGTACTCGCTTTGGTATTCAGTGCCTTCCGATATTACATTAGATCCACCCGAAGACTGCGATGTCACATTTGCGAACGTTCTCTCCCGCCATGGCGGCCGTGACCCAACTTTTGGGAAATCCTTATCTTACGCATTATTGGTCGCCGAGATCCAGAACACAAGTACCGCATTTCCAGACGAATTCTCTTTCTTGAAGGACTATGAGTATGCACTAGGTGCAGACGAGTTGACGGATGCCGGGAGGCAAGAAATGGTGAACTCAGGGGCCCACTTCTTCCGCCGCTACCACAAGCTCGTGAAGGAGAACACGCCGTTCGTGCGAGCGGGAGGACAGCATCGCGTAGTTGAGTCTGCTGAGAAGTGGCTTGCTGGAATCGCCCAGTCGATGGGGACAGATCCCAGGAAAGTCGACGTAGTCATTCCAGAAGGCACCGAATGGAATAACACTCTCTCTCACGATGTCTGTCCTGCCTTTGAACGCGGTCCTAATCGCGGCATTGGTGAGAGAGCACAGCAGCTATGGGCATCAAAGTTTGTTCCTCCGATTCAGGAGCGAGTTAACGCAAAATTGGGAACCAATCTCAGCACAACGTTCATCGTGTATCTGATGGACATGTGTCCGTTCGACACACTTGCGCACCCGTCGGCGAAAGTGTCTCCATTCTGTCGTCTATTCACCGAGAAGGAGTGGCATCAGTATGATTATTACCAGACTCTGGGAAAGTACTATGGCTACAGCGTTGGCAATCCACTCGGTGCTACCCAAGGTGTGGGCTATGTAAACGAACTGGTCGCCAGGCTCCAAGGCAAACCTGTTGAGGACAACACGAACACGAACCGCACTTTGGACTCTGACCCTGCAACATTTCCGCTAGATCGTAAGGTGTATGCTGACTTCAGTCACGACAACGACATTAGCGGCATCCTTGCTGCTCTAGGACTCTACAATCAGACTAAGCCGCTCTCGAACACGACGCTACAAAGCACAGAAGAGACGCACGGATACTCCGCCGCGTGGACCGTACCTTTTGCATCAAGGATGTATGTCGAGAAGCTTCAGTGTAGCGGTGCGAAAGAAGAGATCGTGCGCATCATTGTTAACGATCGTGTGCAGCCATTGGAGTTCTGCGGGTCAGACAAGTATGGCAGCTGTACACTCAGCAAGTTTGTAGAAAGCCAAAGCTTTGCCAGAAGCGGTGGTCTCTGGAACCAGTGCTACGAATAGACACATGTGCAGCGTTTGGTATTTCACAGGCTTTGGTTTCATCCTTCCATAGATTCTCCACATGGGTTAGAGGCGTCTTTTGATTCCGATGCACATATTTTTGCTTGTCAAAGACATTGTATTGATCAGTACAAGGTTGATGTTGAACTGTGCTACCAGCAAAAAAGGTCAATCGGACAAAGACCTAGACAATACCTTCATGGTGCATAGGCCTTTGGCGCAATCTCTTTCATGCGAACCAAATAACCAAATAACCACCCAAGTACGAGTCCTGATTGCCGCACAGACACGAGTTGATCATGATATACAAGATATCAAACTGCCAAAAGACAAGCGGCAAACACGATCTGAAAACGCCACCAGTCGATTGGACAGCTCATCATGTCACAGCAACGTCTGGAGCATGCTAGCAAGATCAAACTAGCTAAGAACACAGCCGCTGCGATCGCAGTACCCTCCTCTGCTCTCGCTGGGTCGGAAGAAGAGAGAGCTTTGCTGCAGTTCACAAACTGCATCTGGAACGAATACCGGACAGTGAGACAAGAAACTAGAAGCTCATCGGCAAGATTCAAGGAGGCAGGAAATAAAGATTGTAGAACAACAGCCACCGAGACGAATGATGGTCTTGCTATCAAGGCACCAAAGCGATCGCCAGCCCAATCGAAACAGTGTAAAGTCAAAGTGACCCGCTTCCAATATGGCGGTCCAAAAGCGAACATAGAGGGACAGTACATGAACAATATCACAATGACGGCACCCTGCCTCCAGCAAACATGTGCAAATTGCCGTGAACGGCATTCGCATCTGATGCGTAACTCACCCCTAGTAGATGCATACCTTGACAACAAGCACATTACGCAGTCATCAGATACACCACCGTCGACTTCATATACTGGCTCAATGATTTTGGACGATGCACGGCAAACGTACCAAGGTCAACTCGGCAGCATGGGTAGTAGTCCCGATCTTACTGTTTTATCATCATGCACCCAACAATCACCGACACTGCCACAAACACCTGTAGACCGGGTGCTCCAGGCTCAGTGGAGGTCTAACCAGGAAACGCACCTTCTTACCATTCATAGTGACGAGACAGCAGCAACTACACTGCAAAATTACAACACATTTCTGCCCATCTCTCTCTTGTATCCGATAGCTCCCGGGGCCTCAAACAAAATGCATTGGCGTTCAGCACCACGACAGCACTGCATGGTTAAACTCTCTTTTCCCACAGACAAAGGCAAGAGAAAATTCAAGACTTTATTGCACGAAATGGTGAGAAGAGCAATAGAGAGAGAGTACAGTTGTTTGAGAAGAGTGACAAAGCAGCTCATAATGAAAGCGACATTAATGGGTGAACAAAATGACCTACTAGCAAGTGTGAAGAGGAGAATGTATAGGGTGAAATTGGTATTCAAGAGTAAGGAGGGGAGGAAGGCATATGGGAGGTTGATCGAGAGATCTTCGAGTTAGGATTCACTGAAAACTTCTAGGCGGAAACTCGGAGACAGCTTGTACAACGTGAAGCGAGCGGAGGCCGCCCGGGAGTTGACTACAATCGATGTTCGAAAGTGGAACTTGCCTTTTTAGGAAGGTCGATATTTGTTGTGATCAGATGAACACTGAAGCAGCAGCTGTGAGCACGGAGAGGATATGGGACGAAAATCTTAGAATTCAAAAAAAAGGTGAGAGTTAATAGAAGTCTACCAACGATATAAGTCTGCCACTGCTCATTCACTAGCAGATTCGTAATCAAAATATAATCTTTACAATGCGAGCCAATCGCCATTGCGTTCCTCTTTTTTCTGCTAATTGTCGCATATAATGTAGACATCTCTGTTCACCAAGATGACGTAACACTAACATTACTCAATGTCGAACCCTATAGATGGCAGCTTACGAGATGTCAGCTTACGAGATGTCTTCAAAGCCATTAAGTCGAATCTTTACGGCTCTCAGCGGAGTTGCTGAGATACCCCACTTACCATTTCTCACTAAACTGCCAAGTCGCCTGCATTGGTACCAGTACCCTTGCATGTTTAGCGTGCGGAAGTATGTCAACTCGCAGTCATCTCCATCCACTGTCTTAGTTTATATAGCTTCTTAAGCCCGCCCCTCCAAATGTTAGGCGACGTCCACCGACCTCCGAATCTCCTCATTGATGGCGCCCATGGTTAGGTTATGGTCAGGAGCGCCTGTGCTGCACGCTGCAGGCCGTGGCGAATGCACACTGAGGCCGTCGATACGCGCGCTGCAATTGCGGTCCATTGCGACGAACACTGTGGCACAAGATACTGACGTTCGATTCGCTGGCAGTGTTATACCTGTATCGAGGCCACAGCGCCAGAGTGCACGAGAACGCATACAAGCGATTGAGAATGCGAAACCGTTCTCGGATTTTTTGACAGATAAGTTCCAGCGTCAGCATGACTATCTACGGATCAGTGTCACTGAGCGCTGCAACCTGCGATGTCTGTACTGCATGCCCGAAGGTGCGCTGCCTATGTACGAAAAATGGGCGATATCGGCTAACACGACATAGAGGGTGTTCCGCTATCGCCTCCTGCTACGATGCTGACCACACCGGAGATCTTTTACCTCTCCTCACTCTTCGTCTCGCAGGGCGTCACCAAGATTAGACTCACAGGTGGCGAGCCTACGGTGCGCCGTGATATCGTTCCCCTGATGCAGCAAATCGGTAGCCTCCGACCTAAAGGTCTGCGAGAACTCGCTCTCACTACGAACGGCATATCCCTACACCGCAAGCTAGATGCTATGGTTGAAGCTGGTCTCACTGGTATCAACCTTAGCTTAGACACGCTAGACCCCTTCCAGTTCCAGATCATGACCCGGCGAAAGGGCTTCGACGCAGTCATGAAGTCGATCGATCGCATACTGGAAATGAACAAGCTGGGCGCGAACGTCAAGCTCAAAGTCAACTGCGTCGTCATGCGCGGACTGAATGAGCGTGAGATCCTGCCTTTTGTGGAAATGGGCCGCGAGAAGGATATCGAGGTACGCTTCATTGAGTACATGCCATTCGGTGGGAATAAATGGAGTGAGAACAAGATGATCGGCTTCCAAGAGATGGTCGATATCATCCGCACAAAGTACCCAGGTTTGGCACGGATACCAGGCCACAAAAATGACACAAGCAAGACATATCAGGTTCCTGGCTTTGTTGGGAAGGTTGGCTTCATTACAAGTATGACCAACGACTTCTGCAGTACCTGTAATCGCCTTCGTATTACTAGCGACGGTAACTTAAAAGTCTGCCTCCATGGCAATGATGAGGTCTCCCTTCGCGACCTCCTCCGGAAGGACAACAACAACCAGCCTATTGACCAAGAAGCCTTCGAACGCATCAAACAAATTGAAATGGACCGACATGAAGGGCGCCTTAGCGACAATACAATTCTTGGATGGGGCCAACGCGAACAGGAACTCCTGAGCGTTATTGGCCAGGCCGTAAAACGCAAGGCAGAAAAGCACGCTGACATGGGCGATCTTGCGAATATGCAAAATAGACCGATGATATTGATTGGTGGGTAAATCGCTTTTTCTGTTTATGATTCGTATTTGGATGAGCTCTTCATGATACCACGGCGGTACGTTGCATGGCTGGCGTTTCTGTGACGTTTTCACCCTCGCTTGCGAATGCGATGTAGAGAATCTTCGGTTATATACAACAATCTTATGCCACGTTTTTGTTAATACCCAACCATATCCCAGAACCAGTGATGTACAACGCTGACAGAGTGCAGACCAGCAAAAACACCTACATGCAGTTTCTAAAGGCAAGCAAACCTTCCAACATGCACACCCAGCGCGAACGGCACACGGCATCTTAGCTGTCAATGCCTACCTAAATCCTCTTCTTAGGCAGACTCCCAGCTCCGTGCGGGCATTCTCTACAAATTCTCAACATTGCATACTGTCTCAAAATGGTACAGAGAAAAGTGCGTCTAAGGAACAAGATCTTGAGGGTGATGAGATGGCGTACCTGATCGAGCAAAGGCATCAAGAATCTCTCAAAACAAAAGCAGGCAATCGATGGTCAGTCAAGCATGCCGTTCACCTAGAACTTGGAGCTCATCCTCCAAGGAAGGAGCAGGTTGGGGACGGTTCTCAATTGCTTCTTAACGGACAGCTGAAGGAGCCTAAAACCAGCAAGCTACGAAATACTGTGCTACAAGACAAACATAAGACTCGTCTGCTTCGAGAGCTGATGCCTAACAAGGCGCCCCTTGTAGACGTGCCACGAACTAGACTTCACGCCACCGAGGACATTACAGTCAAACACCTAGCCACCAGACTCACCGAACTCGAGGAGCGCCTCGCAACCGCAAAGGCTTTCGACTGGGACGCAGAGTACAGGAATGCCCAAAAAGGTCAATCTCTCCAGGAAATCACAGATGATGCAAGAAGTCTTTCCAAGTCAGCTAAGAAGCAATTTATTGCGAAAGCTAAGCAGAGGTTTGCAACTGCAATCGCGGAAATTAAGGCGAACAAGAGGAAACATGAGGCAACAGTGGTTAAGTTACAAGAAAGTATAACAGCTTTGAGGTTGTCTATCAGTCATCAGAACACGGGAACCGTTGGACAGGGAGGAGGGGAAGAAGTCCTGAAAGCAAAGACAGAACTGATAGGTGAACAAGACAAGATCAAAACTAATAAGGTTTCGAGAGAAGACGAAAAATGGTTAAGACAGGAGCAGAATAAGAATCTTGAAGAACTCAAGAGGAAGAAAGAGATACTATTGAGGAAGAAAGATGAGCTTGCTTTAAAGATGGCTCAATTGAACTCTCAGACACAAGAGACTGTCAGTATCAGGAAAAACAAGCCTGACTTCGATGTAAAGGAACAACCAGCTGCTTCATTCGAGACCGCATCTACAACCAGTATGGGAAAGAATAAGAACCAAGACTTCTCGGCCCTCACCAACCGTCCATCTTACGAAACGCGCAGGTCAAGTTCTCTGCAGACGGAATCTCTCCGTCTGTATCTCCCAGGCGGTATATTGACCATTGACAACAACTTGACTGTTGATATCAACGCCTCCACTGTCTCTCTCCGCTCCCAAATATCTGCACTACAGGACCGCCTCTCGTCATTTTATCCGCGTCTCGATGATCTGCCTTCTAGCGTTGGCCAGCAAACCGACAAGTACATCCTAAAGACATGGCTGAAGATCCTGATCAGTAGGTGGCAAGCCAAAACCGGTGACTATGGAACAGCAGTCGATGATCAGCTGAAGCGCGTCATGGGCCAGACGGTCCGCGACAACGGTCTAAGCAAAGAAGCTGCAGAGCGTATGGCGAAGAGATGGAACGACGCTTTCTCCGATAGGAGGAATTACACTGTCACCGCTGAAGATATACAGCATGTCCAGAATAAAGCGGTTCTAGATGATTACGATGAGATGGGGTTCCTGCAAGACGAGTACAAGCCTGAAGAGGAGTTGGCTGCTATACAAGAGGTATCAATTGCGGGGTCACAGCCATCTTTTCCACAGCCACATGCCTTGCAGCCTCCAAATCCGTCGCCCGTATTGTACAGAGAAGAGGATGAAGTTGGTCTCTCAGATGAAGAGTTCCGTGCTTTCATTAGTGCTTTTGCTGACTATGGAGTTACAAAACCAAAGTTGGACGTGGAAAAGTTCAAAATGAACGAGAGCCTTCAAGCCAAAGAAGTGGGAGAGGTTGGCCAACTCTCTTTTCAAGATGTGAAGAAGCAGGATATCGATGTACTCAGCGCGAACCTGCGGGCTAAAGAGCTGGATTGTGGCGACCACGCTGACACCAAGACTGAAACAAGCAAAACCGCTAACGGGACCCCTCAAGAAGTCCCCATTCGTACTGTGCCAACTGACCACTCAAGAAGGTCTTTCGCGTACCTCAGTACACCGAACCTTCCCACTTCCAAGCAGCCAACGCTACTACGCACTCGCGCGTCCAGCGGCATGGCCGAGCTCGAAGCCGCAAATATAGCCTCTAAGAAATTTGGACGAAGCTACTCGACATCCCCCCGCACACCACTCGATCCGGATCTTGCTCCTGAAAGAGAGATTGAGCAATCCGCGCCACAGCAGCTCCCGCACCTAACATCCTCGGGCAGCGCACACATGGTCAGTATATCCGCAAAGGCACACACAACACGTACTGCCATTGCTGTGGGAACTGTATACTTCTCGAACCCGACACCACTTTCTCTTATAACCTCAAACTCTTTGAAGAAGGGTGACGTACTAAGCGTATCACGGATAGCAGGCATAATGGCTGCGAAGAAGTGTCCTGAGATAGTCCCGCTCTGTCATCCTATTCCATTAACACATGTCAGCGTTGAGCTGCGGACTTTCCCATCAGCCTCTGCTTCAATTCCGAGCGCAGACAACATGTCCTATGGCGGCGTGCAAATTGAGTGCAAGGTCGCATGCACAGGAGCAACTGGAGTGGAGATGGAGGCTCTAACGGCAGTTATGGGGACTGCACTCAGCGTGGTGGATATGTGCAAAGCGGTTGATAAGTTCCAGCGTATTGGTGATGTGAGAGTGGTGTTGAAAGAAGGCGGGAAGAGCGGAGTGTGGAAAGAGGAGAGTTGGACAAGTTGGCAAGAGGAGTGAGAAATGCACAAAGTGATCAAAAATATGAGCTTACGAGATGATGCAACGGGATAGAAGCAGGACATGAAATTTGCACACCCTCGCATTGCAGAAAGAGTCAGGCTTGTTGTTTTAAATCCCTGGCAAGGACGGTGCACTTTAGAACACTGTAGCACGTTCAGACTATTGAAGGCTAATTTTGATTGAGAGCATAACCCTTGGCAATGCATATATCAGTCTGACATCCCTTTTTTCCAGTGTGTTTTCAATAAAACCATATAGCCTTTGAAAGTGTCATTGGGGACTCAACGCTGTGTATGCTTGTATTAGAGTGTTCAGTCGCATTTAAGAAGCATGTGCTTGTAGAAACTTTCTTGTGCTAACCAAGAAGCATACTGGGTAGAACTGTAATATTTTTTGTACGATACGCCTTAGTCTATCTCCTTCGCGATCCCGCCGGTCCGCTGAGGATACACCCATCAGCGCACTCAGGGTCTGTAGAGTTATACGCAATTTGCCCGACACTACTACCTGGTTCGCATGATGGGTCCCTAGGGCTCTGGAACATACGCCCGTCCGCGGGGGACACCAGTGTTTCCAAGATGTCGCCGAAAGTATTGCGGACATGTGCGATCGGCTGTCCTTTCGTCACTGGCTCATCGACCTGGACCAGACGCTCGATAAAGCCGCCGTATTTGGTGTACGTATCGTGGAACGTGTTGACGATATACACATTGGTAAGGTCCGGCTCGACAGTTGAGTTCGAAGGTGTAATATGCAGATCTACCAGAACGCGGTTGACGAAGTCTACAGTTCGATCAATCAAGGAGTTGTTCCATATCTTCGCCTGTCCCATCTCAACCGTCAAACTCGGAATCCCATAATCTACAAATGTCGTCTCGATACTTCCTGGCTCGCCTGGGTCGATCTTCAGGGTATCGGGCTGCAGTAATTTACTCAAGCGCTCAACATACGGTAGGCGCCAGTCGGAGTAGCACCACAGACTCGTTTCGCCACCGGAAGACGGTGTATGTAGATCGATTCCGACGTCAACTTGGGACGTGTTACCCCAGAGATAGTTCCAGATATTATAGGCAAGGATGTTAGGGCCACTGCCGCCGAGTTCGGCGGAAACACCGGGAAAGACACGGTTCACGTTTGTGAGGGAGCCAGAGGCCGAGGCGGTGAAATAGTTGCGTTGATTGAGGTAGATACCCATAGGATTGACGGTAGGAATACCAATTACTACGTACGTTAGAGCACTTTCTTGTGCTTATTGATATAAACATAATACATACCAGTACCGTTAAGAGTCGCCACCTTTTCTTCCAATTGCTCGAAGATGCGCTGCACCACACGTACAGGATTCAGCTCATCACCGTGGATAGCAGCAGAGATTGAAAGCTTTTGGCCTGTCTCGAGACTCTCGGGGGTACCGCGTGCGACCATAACAGGAATGTGGACTGGGTGGCCTCCATTGAGTTCTCCAACGCGCAGATAGTACCTCGAAACTTTCTGTGCAGGGACATCGGCAAGATTCAAGTCATGAATGACTGGTACACCGTTCAAAACATCCCCAGTCAAGTTTGCAGCAGAGGCACTGCTCACAAGGGCTGCGGCCGTCGCAGCGACAGTAGCGAGGAACTGCATTTGTAAGTACGTGAACGAAATCGTGCAGTAAATGAATGCCGTCCGCAGTGCAATTATTTTTTGATTGATACTTACCAAGCTCTTATACTTTGTACAACTCCAGTCGTTTGTTGATAAGATCTGTTCCTGTAGCACTCATGCAGCGTATAGCTTCATGCTCAGTTAGGAAGGTCGATATATACCTTCTGGGGACCATGACGATGCCCAGAATGCCCAGCTCACCACCCCACAGGTTATCAGCGGTGGTGAAATTATCTTGGATAACGATATCTATATGCCGAAAATGTAGATTTTGGATTCACAAAGGGCACTAGTGCAGCAGTGTGTAGTGCAACAGCGTACATAGCAGCAGGCTAATGGTGGTTTACAAGCCCGTGATGCGAACATTGCAAATGGACGATAGCAGCTGCTTACACCCGGTCTATCAGGAACAAGCCTTCTAACAAAAAAAATCATCTCAAAAGTGGAAGCTCGGGTTATCCGGGCGGCCTTGGCATGGCGAGATTGGTAGGCGTTGATGGTAAGGCCTAAACCTAGCAAGGTCCGAGTGATTGGAGTCGAGTCATTGCGCTACTAGTCGGCATCCAAACCACTACTACCTATAATTCCCAGTCACAATGACATGACGTGCATCGTAAGGTTTCTAAGGCGATGAGGATTTGCATGCCCTCAAGTGATGTTAGAGTTCTTGGAGCATGAAGCTTGATTAGCAGGAAGGATCTTAGTCACAGGCTTGGGAATCTTCACAAAATTTGCTGAGGCAGCCCACAGTTCCTGTGGGACCAAGACAGGGATGTGTCTACTGAAAAATTCCAGAGCATGTGGGCTTCTTTGTATACAATGTCATCTTCGTCCGCTTTTGTAAAACTACATAGAATAACAGGTGGGAAGCAGGAAAGCTCCCTCATCAGTCTTTATGAAGCTATCGTTACCCAGCCCTAACAGACACCATAGACAAGAGCTCACATTACCTTTCGTTCTTGGAGCTTCCTGCGTCATGAAGCCCGTAGATCCAATCGACAAACCCGACATTACGAAGTTCAGCAGTGATATATGCCATGAAAACCAAACAAAGGAAATTACATATGAGCACAAATAGATGAGTTTTACAAAAGCGGACGAAGAT
>Ga0115848_100032_pt1 | contig 30630 bp, 47 predicted proteins | sample InSIn3gowninarea_FD_83862 | JGI IMG/M metagenome (GOLD analysis project Ga0115848, IMG submission 83862) | reverse complement strand
ATAATCAACATGAATGTCATTCTCTAATACGATTCTCTTATTCCCTATAACAACGACAACTGATTTGAAACTATCATCATTCAAGTATTTTTTTAATAGATTTTTATTCATCACAACATCACCTTACTTGTACTTTTTTAACCAAAGCTACGCTCAATTTCTGTAAAAGCTTTTGTCGTAACCTGGATATTATATATTTTGTTATCTTCAACCTCGCCATTTAAGTAACCTTCATCTATTAAAACTTTACAGTTATGAATGAAATCTTCATATTTTCTGTCACAAAAATAATCATCTTGTGCCGTTACAGAATCTTTAAAATGATTAGCTTCTTCTTCTGGTTGCCCTGCATTAGATCTTTCCATATATAATTTATAAAATTTAGCTATTGTATATTTTTGTTCTTTTGTAAGGTTTTCCATCAAAATCTGCCTCCGACTATGTTAAATAAATATTATTCCACTTATTAGATTTTAAGTAAGTGCAATTTTTTTAAGCATTACAATATTTATTTTAAAATTTAATTTACCTTTTCGATACCTTTTTGCACTGCGTTCGCAAATTTGTAAAAATCTTTAGTATATTTATCTGAATTACTACGTGTATGTCGATCTAATTTATAATGTTTGAAAAACTGTTTTCGCAATGCAGTCGTGAGTTCTAATTGGACACCTGAGTTAGATTCATTTTTATTAGCTATATTATCTGATGACTTTGCATCGATTTTGTTAGGACTTTCTTTTACAGTAAAGTCTTTTTTACGTAATTCTTTTGCGATAGAGTGAGACATATTTTTATCTTTACCTCCGATATAAACAATAGGGTCATCTCCAGAGAATCCATGTATAGATAATGTTTCTTTAGTGTTTTTAAGTAACTTATCTAATATAGGTTCGTTAAAATGAGTGGATGTTACATGTAGTTGATCGTTATTAGACTTTCGAAGACCTTCAAAGGTATAAAAATTATATTTTCCAACATTAGAAATACGTCGTGCTATTTCAGTTGTACCTGGTTCGATACCTCCACCGTGAATAGCAGTGACTAAAATATCCTTATTCTTACGGTGCTTTGTTTTAATACGCCAATCTTTATTTTTTATCGTATCTTTTTTTAATTCAGTAAAATCTGCGTATCTATCGGTCGAATGAGAACGGTTTGTCTTTAATGTATTAAAAAGTATTACAACAACAACGCAAATTGCGATAATAACGATTGTCAAAATAATATAATATAATCTCGAATGTTGATTGTCTTTGCCTCTCATAGTAACTCCTTTTTTATATAAACAATAAATGTTGTTAGATATTTAACAAGGTGATAAATTTAATTCCATTTAATTAATATATACTAATTTTTTACTATATATTTGCTATACCCATTTTAATAGATACTATTTAATAAATGAAAAGAATTCTTATAATAAAAGTAAGAAAAAATTCATAAATCATCAAAAGGGAAGATTACAACCAAATGGATAAAAAGAATTCAAAATCTTCACATTGTTTTAACAATAATGTGATAATTTATAGTAAAGGGATGTGATGTTGTGATGAATAAAAATCTATTAAAAAAATACTTGAATGATGATAGTTTCAAATCAGTTGTCGTTGTTATAGGGAATAAGAGAATCGTATTAGAGAATGACATTCATGTTGATTATGAAAACGAAGTTATTATTTATCCATGTAAAAATTGTACACGTATTATACCGTTTAGTTCAATTTCATATTTAGAGCTTATTGATAAGCAAGACCAATTTATTAACTATTTCAAAGAAGGATGACTATAAATCCCAATGGTGGTGTGAAATACAGGCATAAGTTCACATTACCATCGGGATTTTTAATATGTTTTCACTAATTTTAATTTATATTCATCTGTAAAATTATCTGTTAGCGCATAGGGTGAAATAATATATAAACCGTGATCACTTACGGAATTTTTATCTACGCCGTATTTATATGCTTGATATATAATTTTAGTGCAATATGTAAATGTTTCACTTTTTAAGTTGAGTGTAACAAGATATTCACTATCGCTATTCTCATAATGTTTCTTTGCCCATTGAGCTGCTTTTGGTCCAGCGTTAGGGTGTGAACACCGATAGACTTTTATCCATTCATTTTTACCTTTCCCATATCTGTCACGATAAGATTCAAAATCTTCCGTTAATGGTTTATCCCCTGGACCCTCAATTTGAAGTACAGTGTCATGATCAATTGCCAAACTACAGTGACCAAAAAAACCGTTTAAAACAGGACCTTTTGTAACAATAATGTCACCTGGTTTTAGCTGAAAAGTTTTATTATCATTTGCGAAACTTTGATTGGTAAATAACATGAGACTAAAAATAAAAAATATTAATGATAAGGATATGCTTTTAGATATTAATTTCATATATTTAAAGAAGCTCCTTGAATAATTCATAAAGCTAGTTGCAAAAATAATAGATTTACATCAAATATAATCTTGTAAATCATAATCACGCTATTAAAAAGCATCTCAAAAAGAATACATTGTTTATCTCTTTGAGATGCATAATATAGTATAATGCCTTTTCATTAAAAGTGATTCTATTTCTACATATTATAAGATACCGAATATAAAAGTATAAATTAAGATGGCAAAACCAAAGATTAAGAAAATTACAGTAAAGCCTAGATAAGATTCTTTTCGTTCTTCTTTTTTAGTTTTAAGCATTGTTACCAATAATATCGTTCCTGCGATGATAAATAAGATAGAAAGCCACAGCAAAATTTGGAAATGTAAGCTCATTGATACCCCTCCTTAATCAAAAATTTAGACAAATTCATAAAAAATCGGATAAATATAATATAGTGCTAAGATAATGTTGATAAAAAATAATATTTCACTGAATAAATCACTATAGATAATTACTAAGGTCAAGCTTGAAAAAAGGGCAAAACCACAAATTGCCAAACCAGGTATTAACCATAACTTATAATCAATATTTGCGTTATAGGTTATGAGAATGTTAAATGAAAAAAATAAAATGGTGAATATCAAGTTGAATATATTTGCTTTGTTTAATTTCATAGGTGTTACACCTCATTAGATACTGCTTGATAGAACTAAGTTATTTATATACTATAATATCATTTATTTCGTACAGGTAAATATATTAACATTAATAAAAAATATTTTATTTGAGACATACACATCATTGTCATTTTTATGGTGAAAATAAAAAAATTAGTAATACTTTATTATATATGAATCAATTTAATGTTATAGTTATTTTTAAACCTCTAACAACTGTATTTTCATCACAAAAAAAAATAAATGAAAAATTTCATTATTAGCAAAAAAAGTTTATGTAAATAGTGCAAAAAAGAACTTTTTGCACATAAAAACTCGAGTAATCTGGTATGATTAATAGGTGAAAGTATATAAGTAGGTGACTCAAGTGTTTTTAACACTTTAAAAAGGGGCTGAAAACAAATGTCTTTTTATGATTTTATTTTAGGATTTATCAATGACGATACGCCACTAGGTCATTTAGCACAATACATTTTTAATGATGCTTGTTTCCCAAAGGAAGAGAAAAACAATAATTCTATAAGAACCTATGTGCTTCTTAATTATAGTGATCGTCAGTTAATCGAAAGTACAAATCGTGCAATTAGTCTATATCAATTAATTTGAATAATACCAGTTATGGGTCTTAAGAGCATTCCAAACATCTTTAGTTTTAAAGTTTATTTCATTATTACGAACACAAAACGGCTCGATAACATTTTGATCTAACCAAGTATTAATTAATTCTTTAGGTACACCATCGAGTAGCATATCTGTTTTGCTTATAATTAAACATTCCCAATCTAAAGAAATTGAATTAGGATTGACATAGTTACATTGACTATGAGTAGACATCATTAATCCTCCTTTATTCCATGTAAATCTAATGTTAAGTTATACCCTAAACAAATTTTATTAAACAATTAGCTTTAAATTGTATGATTTCTAATTTTTTAAATCATTGGTTTACTTTGTAATTTGGCAGTGATTAAATAAAAGTGTCATAAACAATGATGGGTGTATTCTTTGGTGAATATCTTAAATAATGAGTGAAGAGGTGTTTACAATTGGTTAAAACATTATATTTAATGAGACATGGTCAAACAGTATTTAACTTAAAAGGTAAAATACAAGGGGCTAGTGACTCTCCTTTGACTGCCTTAGGTGTACAACAAGCGAATGCAGCACAACAATATTTTAAAACGAAAAATATTCATTTTGACTATCTTTATTCATCACCACAACAAAGAGCATGTGACACGTTAGAGAACGCTGTGCCAAACCAACAATATTGGTGTGTAAAAGATCTTAAAGAGTGGGGGTTTGGATTATTTGAAGGGGAAAGTATCGAGTTATTAAGAGCTATTAAACAACCTAAATATTTGTATGGTGACGCTGTTGTACCATTTGGTGGAGAATCAAGATCTGAAGTTGAACAAAGGGTTTATCGAGCACTCTATGAAATGATGGATACAACAGATGGAGAGACGATTCTAGCAGTGAGCCATGGTAGCACTATTGGTTTGTTTGTAAGAAATATATTAGGGTATGACAAGGGAAGTAAATTTGAAATAGGGAATTGTAACATTGTAAAATTTGAATACGATGGAGAAGAATTTATCTTTAAAGATTTAATTAATCCCATTAAAAAATAGTTTACTTACAAGATAGTTTTAATAATAAGTGTACATTAATTGTTCAATAATTATAGAAAAATCAACATAGCCTCAAATGATTTGTGTAATTTCATTTGAGGCTAAATTTTTAACTTTTTTGTATATGGGAATCACTTAAATAATATGTGTTTTGCTTTACTGATTTTTGAAGTAGTCATTTTAAATATCCATATAAACTCATGATTAAAAAGTATTATATCGATGTATGGACATAATAATGAAAATGTTTAAAAGGTAAATATAAGCATTTTAATCTGATGATTCAGTCGTTGAATAAATGAGCCAATTTTCGTCAAAATATTCATTGCCAATTTTGCTAGCGTTTTTTTCAAAAGCAAGATTTTCAAAACCTATAGAACTAAAAAACACTTTAGCACTTATATTGTTTGATGCAATAGCAATCATCAGTGTTTCAATATTTTGTTCTTTAGCATATTGAATAATATGATTAATTAATTCTCGGTTAACAATTTCATCATTATTTTTAACAAAATTATTTTCAAGAATAGCTTTGTGGCATTTACCTACATAATTCATTTGTTTTAAAGTACATGTTGCAACAAGTTCATCATCTTCAAAAGCACCAAATATATTCCAATAATCAGTATGATTAGACAAGATAGTTTTGAGTCTATCAATGCCAACATTTTCTAAATAGTAACGATCCCATTCATAATTATGGTGACCAAATTTCATTAATTCAATATAGGAATCCAAATCGTTTTGATTCAATAAACGGATATTGTTCATGGTGACCTCCCATTAAAAGAAATAACATAAATAAAAAATGATTTTTGAAATTAAGACTTATTAAATACATAATAAAAGAATTATTAAAAATACGCAATAATCGTTTTGTTACTATAAAAAACATTATCGACAACATATTTAAAAATTGTTTTTAAAACTAATTTTATATTTTTGGCAATTGAGAAATGATAACTTTGAAATGAATTTATCACATTTTATTTTATCAATATTTTGAAAAAACGAAAGGTATATTTTGAATCTTTACAAAAAATTATTGAAAAGTATGTTATAAAGACTAATTAAACAAGTAAGATTGATAACATAAGAAATTTAAATTAAATAAAAAAACACCCACAATTTGATAACACAAATTGTGGGTGGAGAATATAATTAATCGTTAAAATATTATTCTACTACTTCAACATTTAAGTTTACATTGATATTGCCACGTGTAGCTTTTGAATACGGACAAAAGTCGTGCGCATCTTGTAAATATTTTTCAGCATCTTCTTGTGATAAAACATTTTTAACTTTTGCATGAATATCAACGCTAAGTTTTGGGCTTTCAGCATCTGGATCATCTTCCAAGCGTACCGTTAACGTTACTTCAGGTTCAGCATCGCGCACTTTATTTTGTTTTAAAATTAAATCAAATGCACCATTAAAACATGAAGCGTAACCTGCAGCAAATAATTGTTCTGGATTAGTCGCTTTACCGTCAGCTTGTTGTGGTGGTAATACATCTACATTTATTGCATTATCGTCAGTATGGACATGACCTTTACGTCCACCTACGTTAGTCGCTTTAGTTTCATATTGAACTGCCATCATTATTACCTCCTAAAATTGTATATATTTTATTGATACCCAACAGTAGATGTACTTAATCATTCGTTTTAAATTTTAATAATAAGTTTAGAGATATTTGTATGAATGAAAGAAAATCATATAAAATAAAATTACTATAGTGTACGAAATGAGGGATAGAATGACCCATGTAGATATTGCAGCGACAATTGCACCAGAAGACAAGCTTTCTAAAACTTTACTCAATGATATAAAAATAAACGAGGAATCAATAGATATCGTTGAATTGCGCATTGATCAATGGCCATCATTTAATAAGGCATTATTAAATGAAGTGATTAGTCAATTAAAAATATTCCATTTGAAAATATTAGTAACATATAGAACTTCAGTTCAAGGAGGAAAAGGAGCTGTAAATGAGCAAGAGTATTTAACTATACTAGATGAATTAATTGAGTGTCCACAATTTGATATGATTGATATTGAGTGGAGCAGTGCCGTCAATATTGAAAAATATACGCATCTTGTTCAACGTGCACAACAAAAAGGGCTCGAAGTTGTTCTTTCGCACCATAATTTTCAAGAAACACCTGCTTTAGATGAACTTAAATTTATTTACTTTAAAATGCAAAAGCTCAATCCTGACTATTTAAAGCTTGCGGTTATGCCTAAGAGTCAAGAGGACGTGTTACATTTATTAGAAGCCATGTCACTCACAGCGAAGCACACAACTTGCCGAATTGTCGGTATATCGATGTCTAGTTTGGGTAAAGTCAGCCGAATTGCTCAAGGCGTATTTGGTGGAACGCTGTCTTATGGTTGCATAGAAGAACCACAAGCACCCGGACAGATACATGTCTCTAAGTTAAAATCCATGGTTTCTTTTTATGAGGATTAACTTGTAAGTTTGAATTCAATAACAATGTATCTTATAATTGATAATGGTTATCATGTACAAAATAAAGGGAGCGAAATACATTGGAATTACAAGAAGCTATATCTAATCGTAGAAGCGTCAAAAAATTTAAACACGATATGGTGGTTGATGATCAAACGGTTTACGATGCAATATATAAAGCTACTGACGCTCCAAATCATGGTATGAGAGAACCATGGAGATTGGTTCATATTTCAAAAGATAAACTCGGTGATTTTAGTAGGGATATCACAAGATTTGCTTTTCCAGATAGTCCGGATAAGCGAGAGGATCACTTTCATGCAGTAACAAATTTAGGTGGCATGTTGTTGCTGATTTTAAAAGATGATCCAAGACAACGTCAAAGTCGTGAAAATTATTTTGCATTTGGAGCTTTTGCTCAAAATTTAATGTTACTTTTATATGAAGCGGGTATTGGTACTTGTTGGAAGTCGCCACAATATATCTTTGATCCTAAAATACGAAAAGCTTTGGGTGTAAGGGATAATGAAATATTAGCAGGATTTTTGTATCTTACTGATTTAGAAGAAGTACCAACGAAGGCTAAACGTAAAAATAAAAATCTTATTACCGAATTTGAATAAATCATCCGTGATATTGAGCGTGTATTAAAAATAGGTGAGATGGAATTTGTGTTTATCGTTTCACCGATACAGCGAGTAACAGAGTTGTAAACATAAGTATTTACTTTAGTTACTGACGAATAATACAAGAAAAACCTGAGACATTTGATGATGTCTCAGGTTTTTTAGTTAAATATTATTGATCTAAATGTTCAGACAGGAATGATTCAACTTGTTCAGGTGATTTAGCATTTGCTGAATGCAAGTGTGCTATTTTTTTACCATTTTGGAATATTAAAATACTTGGGATACCCATAACATCATTTTCAGTTGTCACATCTTCTAATTCGTCACGATCGACCACATACCATTGATAATTATTATATTTTTCAACAATCGGATCTATCCACATATCCATCGCTTTACAGTCTGGACACCAGTCGGCTTCAAACTTGATAATTACTGGATCGGTACTACCAATAGTAGAATTAAATTCTTCAGTTTGATGAATATTTTTCATCACTATCTACTCCTTTTTGTAATTTAGTAAACTTATTATAACGAATGACTGCACATTAACAAAAATATTAGCTTGAAAATTAAAGCGTTCAATTAAATATCATGATATATTTAAGTTAATAGAGAGAAGGAGGTAAAAGGTAATTGATTAAATTTTATCAGTATCCCAAATGTACAACGTGCAAAAAGGCTGCAAAGTTTTTAGATGAGCACGATGTGAATTATGAATCCATTGATATTGTACAACATACACCGACTAAAAATGAATTCAAAGATATCGTAGATAAAACGGGTGTGAATATTAATAAGTTGTTTAATACACATGGTGTCAAATATCGCGAATTAAATTTAAAAGAGAAACTTAAAGATATGTCTGATGATGAAAAACTAGAACTACTTGCTTCAGATGGAATGTTGGTTAAACGTCCATTAGCTATCTCCGGTAACCATTTGACTTTAGGATTTAAAGAGAATGAGTATCAACACCAATGGTTATAGGTGTGACATTAAATTAGAGAAAGTGAACATTAATAAAGAAATATAAATTAAAATGGTGTTTTGTATATTTAAAAACGAATTTTAATTCAATTATTCTTTGTAATAATAGTTGAATGAATAATATGTGTGTGGCATCATTAAATTGTAATTAAATTAATTAGGAGGGGATTCTCGTGGCAGTACCGAGCGAATTTAAATATTCTAAAGATCATGAGTGGGTAAAAATCGAAAATAATGTAGCAACAATTGGTATTACAGAATACGCACAAAACGAATTAGGTGATATCGTATTTGTCGAGCTACCTGAAACTGACGATGAATTAAATGTAGGTGACACATTTGGTAGTGTGGAATCAGTAAAAACAGTATCAGAGTTGTATGCGCCAATTTCTGGGAAAATTGTTGAAGTTAATGAAGAATTGGAAGATAGCCCAGAATTTGTAAATGAATCGCCATACGAAAAAGCATGGATGGTTAAAATTGAAATTAGTGACGATAGTCAATTAGAAGAATTATTATCAGCAGATCAATACTCAGAAATGATTGGTGAATAATGATTGCAAACTCCTCGATTAGATTTAATCAAGGAGTTTTTTTAGAAGGAACAACTTTAATCAGGAACATAAGCCAAAGCACAAGCATAAGTGACACTAGCAATTAAAAATTGCAGTGTCACTAAATGTTTAGGTTTTGGGGATTTTGTGAATGATGATAGTGATAGTTACTTTGACGCTTAGAAGGTGGATTGACATGGCTATTGTAAATAAGGTTATTATTGTTGAAGGTAAATCGGATAAGAAAAGAGTACAACAAGTAATCGCTGAACCTGTAAGTATCATTTGTACACATGGCACTATGAGTATAGATAAGATAGACAACATGATAGAAACACTTTATGACAAACAAGTTTATGTTCTTGCCGATTCTGATGATGAGGGTGAAAAAATTAGAAAATGGTTTAAACGTTATTTAAGCGAAAGTGAACATATTTATGTTGATAAAACGTTTTGTGAGGTTGCTAAGTGCCCTAAAAATTATTTGGCACATGTATTAAGTAGATATGGTTTTAATGTAAAAAAAGAAAAGAAACTTATGAATAATTTAAAAACTGAAAGGCTAGTTTTAGTAAATGAATAAATTGAAGGATATTGAAGACATAACTGTTAATTTTAATAAAGAAAAACATCTCATATTTGGTTATACACCAATGTGTGGAACATGTAAGATTTCTGAAAGGATGTTGGATATTGCTAATGAAATCTTACAATTGCCAATAAAAAAAATAGATCTTAATTTTTATCCTGAATGGAGTAAAGAGAAACAAATTATGTCTGTTCCTGTTTTGTTGCTTATGCATAGAGAGGAAGAGATAAAAAGAATCTACGCATTTCAGTCAGTTACTTATTTGTTAGAAAATTTAAAATAATTATTGACGAAACATTAGTACGATGGTAGGATTAATACAAATTAAATAATGCTTTAACTCTTATCGAGAGAGGTGGAGGGATGTGCCCTAAGAAGCCCGGCAACCGTCTAAAATAGAAATGGTGCCAATTCACATAAAGTATAACTTTAGAAGATGAGAGAAAGAACATTTCAACAAATGCTTTCTCAAATTTTCTAAAAATTGAGAAAGCATTTTTAATTTGATTACTAAGCAACATAAGGAGGCTATTAACGTGATTAAGCTAAACCAAATTGTTAAACGCTATCATACCAAGGACAAAGATGTTCTTGCTGTTGATCACGTTGATTTAAACATTGAATCCGGCTCTATTTTTGGTGTGATTGGTTTCTCAGGAGCTGGCAAAAGTACGCTTATAAGAATGTTTAACAACTTAGAATCTCCAACGTCAGGTGAAATCATTATAGATGGTGACAATATAAGTCAATTATCTAAATCACAGTTACGAAAAAAACGACAAAAAGTGAGTATGATTTTTCAACATTTTAACCTGCTATGGTCAAGAAATGTATTGAAAAATGTAACATTTCCATTAGAAATTGCTGGCGTTCCAAGTGGTCTAGCTAAACAAAAAGCATTGGAACTCATTGAACTTGTCGGCCTAAAAGGTCGAGAAAGTGCGTATCCGTCTGAATTATCAGGCGGACAAAAACAAAGAGTGGGTATTGCGAGAGCATTAGCTAATGATCCAGATGTATTGTTATGCGATGAGGCAACAAGTGCATTAGATCCACAAACTACAGATGAAATTCTAGATTTATTATTGAAGGTAAGGGAACAACAAAATTTAACTATTGTGCTTATCACACATGAAATGCATGTAATACGAAGAATTTGTGATGAAGTTGCTGTAATGGAAAACGGTAAAGTTATTGAACAGGGAGCGGTAAGTAAAGTATTTGAGAATCCACAACATGAAGTAACAAAACGTTTTGTGAAAGATGATTTAAACGATGATTTTGAAGATTCTTTAGAGTATTTGGAGCCATTAGATCATGATGCATATATTGTGAGGTTAAACTTTACTGGTGAAAATACGACTGAGCCTATCATATCTTATATGACGAAGACGCATAACATAGATGTGAATATTCTTGAAGCAGATATTAAGAATACTAAAAACGGTTCGCTTGGATTTTTAGTTATTCACATACCACATATAAGTGAAGAACATTTCAAGCAATTTAAACATAATCTTCACGAACAACACGTTAATGTGGAGGTGCTAAAACATGGGTAAATCTTACGGTGAAATATTTCACGAAATGGCGACAATGCCAAATGTTCAGTGGCCAGAGGTTTGGCAGGCAATTTTAGAAACTCTATATATGACTGTTGTTTCGACACTTTTTGCATTTATCTTTGGACTTATATCAGGGGTATTACTCTTTTTATCTGCGAAAAGTAACTCATTGGCTGCTAAGATTTTCTACACGATTGTGTCATTCATTGTTAATTTATTTAGAGCAATTCCATTTATCATATTAATTTTACTGTTAATTCCATTTACAAGTGTACTTCTCGGAACAATCAGTGGGCCAACTGGTGCATTACCAGCACTTATTATTGGTGCAGCGCCATTCTACGCTAGATTGGTCGAGATTGCTTTTAAAGAAATTGATAAAGGTGTTATAGAGGCTGCTTGGTCAATGGGAGCGAACACTTCGATAGTTGTGAGAAAAGTGCTACTTCCTGAAGCAATGCCTGCTTTAGTTTCAGGTATTACCGTTACTGCAATTGCTTTGGTAGGTTCTACAGCTATTGCAGGTGTTATTGGCGCAGGTGGTTTAGGTAATTTAGCATATTTAACAGGATTTACTCGAAATCAAAATGATGTCATTTTAGTTTCAACAGTATTTATTTTAATTATTGTATTTATAATCCAGTTCCTAGGGGATTGGCTTACAAATAAAATCGATAAACGCTAAAGAAAAGGGGATTATTTTCTATGAAAAAATTATTCGGAATTATTTTAGTATTGGCTTTAACGATTGCCTTAGCTGCATGTGGTGGAGGTAAAGATAAGGAAAAAACTATCACAGTAGGTGCATCTCCAGCACCACATGCTGAAATTTTAGAAAAAGCAAAACCATTATTGAAGAAAAAAGGTTATGATTTAAAAATCAAACCAATTAACGATTACACAACACCTAATAAATTATTAGACAAAGGTGAAATTGATGCGAACTTCTTCCAACATACACCATACTTAAATACTGAAAGTAAAGAAAAAGGGTATAAAATTGAATCGGCTGGGAATGTTGAATTAGAACCTATGGCTGTATACTCAAAAAAATATAAAAGTTTAAAAGATCTACCTAAAGGTGCAACAGTATATGTGTCAAATAACCCAGCTGAACAAGGACGTTTCTTAAAATTCTTTGTAGATGAAGGTCTTATTAAACTTAAAAAAGGTGTTAAAATTGAAAATGCTAAATTTGATGACATAACTGAAAACAAAAAAGATATTAAATTTAACAACAAACAATCAGCAGAATATTTACCAAAAATCTATCAAAATCAAGACGCTGACGCAGTAATCATTAATTCTAACTATGCGATTGACCAAAAATTAAGTCCTAAAAAAGATTCGATTGCTTTAGAATCTCCTAAAGATAATCCATATGCAAATTTAATTGCAGTTAAAAAAGGTCATAAAGATGATGAAAATATCAAAGTATTAATGGAAGTGCTACAATCTAAAGAAATCCAAGATTATATTAAAGATAAGTATGATGGAGCTGTCGTACCTGCTAAGTAAATAGCAAACAATTAATAATAATTAATCGTTTGTCACATGATTATACAAAAACACGTAGATGATTTTATACTGAATCATCTACGTGTTTTTGCTATTAGATCTTTAATTTTCAACTTACTTTTGTTATACATTTTAACTTCCATAAACAAGTTTCTGTGATTATAGTTATTGTTAGATAACTATAATTCACTAGCCAAATTTTTTGAACAGGGAGTTTTGTAAAAGGTAAGATATATTGTCTTTATACGCACAACATATCTATAATTATTTAAATATTATCACGGTATAAAATACCAACACTTACACCGCTATATCCCATTTGGTAATCAAATTTGATAATTTCAATTTGTGGATGTGATTTTAAAAATTGATTTACTTTTTTATCTAGCCCTTTTTCAGTAATAGCTTTAATAGTGATAAATTTCATAAAATATACCAAGCCAACTTATAATTATTTTATATTCAATATACTATAATCCATTGTAAATTTATAGTTTCTTTCGTAAAATCATCTGTATGAGAAAAAATTCATAAAAGATGTTTAGCTCATAAGTAAGAGGGTAAGAATGTTAATAAGTTAAACATAAGGAGGAATTTTAAATGGCTGAAGATAAATTTGAACAAGCTAAAGGTAACATTAAAGAAACAGTAGGCAATGCTACTGATAATAAAGAATTAGAAAAAGATGGTAAAGGTGACAAAGCTTCTGGTAAAGCGAAAGAAGCTGTAGAAAACGTTAAAGAAAAAGCAAATGACGTTATTGATAAATTTAAAGGTAATAAAGGTGACTAATTAATAGTCCTTCTAATTTAGCCCTCATGTACTCTATGGTATATGAGGGCTTGCTTGTGTATATATCAAAATGATGCTTCTTTGCTGTAATTTTACCAAGAACATAACTTACTAAGAAGCCAGTGATCAATAGGAAAAATGATATGATCCATTGAATTAAGTCTTTCGGGAATCCAGGGAAAACTGCATACAACGATCCGATTACAAAACCTATTATCAAAGCGAATGTCATTGTAGGGTGTTGATGTAGACAATATTGAATTAATCGACTTGAAATCATAAATCCAGTTACAATACCGAAACCTACTATTAATATGATAGGTAATGCATTTAAATTAATATGAAGTAGTTCAGAAATAGCATACATTAGCGTCCCATATACTCCGAAGACAAGTAACATAAATGATCCAGAAATGCCTGGTAATAACATAGCACTTGAAGCGAAAACACCCGCGATAAAATATTTAATGATAAGACTGAAAGATAAAGTAAGTGTTTCACCTGAATGCTTGTCTCCATGATTAAGCAATGCGAAAACGACTATAATAGCAATACCTAATAATAGAATAAAATAATGTATTATACTGAAATTTTTTTTGAAATTTGAGATGGTTAATAAATAAGGGATGATACCGAGAATCAAACCTGTAAAAAATAACATAGTAGGAATATGATGTTGACTAAGCAAATAATTAAATAATTGACTTAATAGTCCTATAGCTATTAGCATCCCTACTAAAATAGGTAGTAAAAATTTTAAGCTAGGCCAAAATCGTCTTGAAAACAAACCACTAATTGAGCTAATAAAGTCATCATAAATTCCAAGTAATAAAGCGATAGTCCCTCCACTTACACCTGGGACGAGATCACTTGTACCCATACCAAAACCTTTAAATATATTTATCCATTTGATTTTTTTCATAATAATCTCCTTTCGTGAAAATTTTAAAGGTTAAAGTGCATAATATCACATTATTTGAACTTCTTGGGATATTTTCTTTTTTGTCTAAAGATTGGCTATTGAGAAAGTGAGCTTGCCATTATCATTTAAAGAATTTCAGAACGATTACATAAAAATAATTATTGTTAAATAATAAATCTAAATAAGTGTTTTAAAAAGTTTATATTAAGGACTAAGTACGTTATAATGAAGTGGATTGAAATTCAATGAGTCTTTTTGACTATAGATTAAAATTATTATAAACTAGTTAAGAAAACTTTATATTTTACGGAGGGAATATAAATGTCATCAACATTAGAGATTAAGGACCTACATGTGTCTATCGAGGATAAAGAAATTTTAAAAGGTGTTAACTTAACAATTAATACTGGTGAAATACACGCAATTATGGGACCTAATGGTACTGGTAAATCAACATTATCGTCAGCAATTATGGGACATCCAAGTTATGAAGTTACACAAGGTGAAGTATTATTAGATGGCGTTAATATTTTAGAGTTAGACGTTGATGAGAGAGCTAAAGCAGGCTTATTTTTAGCTATGCAATATCCATCAGAAATTACAGGGGTAACAAACGCAGATTTTATGCGCTCAGCAATTAATGCGAAACGTGAAGAGGGACAAGAAATTAATTTAATGCAGTTCATCAAGAAATTGGATAAACAAATGGACTTTTTAGATATCGATAAAGATATGGCTCAACGTTATTTAAATGAAGGTTTCTCTGGTGGAGAGAAAAAACGAAATGAGATTTTACAATTAATGATGTTAGAACCGAAATTCGCTATTTTAGATGAAATTGACTCTGGTTTGGATATTGATGCTTTAAAAGTGGTTTCTAAAGGTATTAATCAAATGCGCGGTGAAGAGTTTGGAGCATTAATGATTACTCACTATCAACGACTTTTAAATTATATTACACCAGATAAAGTACATGTGATGTACGGTGGTAAAGTTGTGAAATCTGGAGGACCAGAATTAGCTAAACGCCTTGAAGAAGAAGGCTATGAATGGGTTAAAGAAGAATTTGGTGCTGCTGAATAGTCATATTCCAAAATTAGCATTGAGATGTTCACATAAAATGATGAAACTGAACATTCGAAGTAAAATTTATTTCATCAAGTAGGAGGAAAAAGTGATGACAACTAAAACTTTGAACATTTCTGAAGAACAACTTGTTGATTATTCTAAAGCGCACAATGAACCTTCTTGGATGACAGAGTTACGTAAAAAAGCGTTGAAATTAACAGAAACTTTAGAAATGCCAAAACCTGATAAAACGAAATTAAGAAAATGGGATTTTGATACGTTTAAACAACACCATACAACAGGAGATGCATACACTCAGTTAACTGATTTACCAAAATCTGTTAAAGAAATCATTGATGTTGAAAACTCAGAAAACTTAATCATTCAACATAATAATGAATTGGCATATACACAAGTATCGGATCAAGCTAAACATGATGGTGTGATTATTGAAGGTCTATCTGAAGCACTAGTGAACCATAGTGATTTAGTTCAAAAGTACTTTATGACTAAAGCAGTAGATGTTGATGAACATCGTTTAACAGCATTACATACTGCATTAGTGAACGGTGGTATTTTTGTTTATGTACCTAAAAATACTGTTGTAGAACATCCTATACAGTACGTTGTTTTACACGATGATGAACAAGCGAGCTTTTACAATCACGTCATCATTGTTACAGAAGAAAGTGCAGAAGTTACCTATGTAGAGAACTATCTTTCTACTACTAGTGGTGAAGATAACCAACTTAATATTGTGTCAGAGGTTATCGCTGGCGCAAACTCTAACGTCACATATGGTTCAGTTGATTATTTAGATAAAGGATTTACAGGTCATATAATTCGTCGTGGTTCTGCAGATGCAGATGCTTCTATCAATTGGGCACTAGGTTTGATGAATGAAGGTAGCCAAATTATAGATAATACTACAAATCTAAACGGTGATCGTTCAACAAGTGCATTGAAATCAGTTGTTGTTGGCACAGGTGATCAAAAAATAAATTTAACTTCCAAAATTGTTCAATACGGTAAAGAAACAGACGGGTATATATTGAAACATGGTGTTATGAAAGAAAATGCATCTTCTGTATTTAATGGAATTGGCTACATTAAACATGGTGGTACGAAATCTATTGCGAACCAAGAGTCACGTGTATTGATGTTATCTGAAAATGCTCGTGGTGATGCTAACCCTATTCTTTTAATAGACGAAGACGATGTTGAAGCAGGACATGCAGCTTCAGTTGGTCGTGTCGATCCTGAGCAATTATACTATTTAATGAGCCGTGGTATTTCAAGAGCTGAAGCAGAGCGTCTAGTTATACATGGTTTCTTAGACCCAGTAGTACGTGAATTACCAATTGACGATGTAAAACGTCAACTTAGAGAAGTAATTGAGCGTAAAGTTTCAAAATAAAGTCAAAGATTAATTCAATTGATACCTCCGAGAGGGGAAACTCATATATAGAAAGGTCGTGATTATAATGGCCGAACATTCTTTTGATGTCAAGGCAGTCATTAAAGACTTTCCAATACTTGAGCAAAAGGTAAATAATAAACGTTTAGCATACCTTGATTCAACTGCGACTAGCCAAACACCTGTACAAGTTTTAAATGTACTAGATGATTACTACAAACGCTATAATTCTAATGTTCATCGTGGTGTACACACATTAGGGTCTTTAGCTACAGATGGCTATGAAAATGCGAGAGAAACAGTAAGACGTTTTATCAATGCAAAGTACTTTGAAGAAATTATTTTCACTCGAGGAACAACTGCATCAATAAATATCGTAGTACATAGTTATGGTGACGCTCATATTAGTGAGGGTGACGAAATTGTTGTAACAGAAATGGAACATCATGCTAATATTGTTCCATGGCAACAATTAGCTAAACGTAAAAATGCAACACTAAAATTTATTCCTATGACAAAAGATGGTGAATTGCAATTAGATGATATAAAAGCAACCATCAATGATAAAACTAAAATTGTTGCTATCGCACACGTTTCCAATGTTTTAGGAACAATTAATGATGTTAAAACTATCGCTAAAATTGCACACGAACATGGTGCAGTTATAAGTGTGGATGGTGCGCAATCAGCTCCACACATGGCTTTAGATATGCAAGATATCGATGCTGATTTTTATAGTTTTAGTGGACATAAAATGTTAGGTCCTACTGGCATTGGAGTCTTATATGGAAAAAGAGAATTATTACAAAATATGGAACCCGTTGAATTTGGTGGAGATATGATAGACTTCGTAAGTAAATATGACGCCACTTGGGCTGACCTACCAACTAAATTTGAGGCTGGCACACCACTTATTGCTCAAGCAATAGGTTTAGCAGAAGCTATACGTTATATTGAGAATTTAGGTTTTAATGCGATTCATCAGCATGAAAAAGAATTGACAGAATATGCATATGAACAAATGTTAACTATAGATGGTCTTGAAATTTACGGTCCACCAAAAGATAGACGTGCAGGGGTCATTACTTTTAATTTAGCAGATATACATCCACATGATGTAGCTACAGCCGTTGATACAGAAGGTGTTGCAGTTCGTGCAGGCCATCACTGTGCGCAACCTTTGATGAAATGGTTAGGTGTCTCTTCAACAGCACGTGCAAGTTTTTACGTTTATAATACAAAAGAAGATGTAGATCAATTAGTTCAAGCATTGAAACAAACGAAGGAGTTTTTCTCTTATGAATTTTAATAATTTGGATCAATTATATAGATCTGTAATTATGGATCATTACAAAAACCCTAGAAACAAAGGTGTCTTAGACAATGGCTCAATGACTGTTGATATGAATAACCCTACATGTGGTGATCGCATACGTTTGACATTTGATATTGAAGACGGAATCATTAATGATGCTAAGTTTGAAGGAGAAGGATGTTCAATTTCAATGTCTAGTGCATCTATGATGACTGAAGCAGTTAAAGGTCATTCACTTGGTGAAGCAATGCAAATGAGCCAAGAGTTTACTAAAATGATGCTCGGTGAAGACTACGAGATTACAGAAGAAATGGGAGATATTGAGGCGCTTCAAGGTGTCTCACAATTCCCAGCTAGAATTAAATGTGCAACGCTTGCATGGAAAGCATTAGAAAAAGGGACAGTCGAAAAAGAAGGTAAGTCAGAAGGTACAACGGAAGAAGATTAAAACCAATACAATATATTACCTTTTGATGATGTAAATATATTGTTATACTGAATCAACATCCTCGTATGTTTAATTCAGTGATTTAAAAGTTTAAATCATAGTGATAGGACATAACAAAGTAGAGTAAACATAAATATAAATGAATTTTTTATACGCATGCCGTTTATTAATTATAAAATCAAGGAGTGATTAAAATGGCAAAACAAGCACCTGATGTTGGGGATTATAAATACGGATTCCATGACGAAGATGTTTCCATTTTTAGATCAGAGCGTGGTTTAACGGAAAATATAGTAACAGAAATCTCTAAAATGAAAGAAGAGCCACAATGGATGTTAGATTTCCGTTTGAAAGCATTAAAACTATTCTATAAAATGCCAATGCCACAATGGGGTGGAGATTTATCTGAATTAGATTTTGATGATATTACGTATTATGTTAAACCTTCTGAACATACTGAACGTTCATGGGATGAAGTGCCTGAAGAAATCAAACGTACTTTTGATAAATTAGGTATTCCAGAAGCTGAGCAGAAATACTTAGCTGGAGTTTCTGCACAATATGAATCAGAAGTTGTTTATCATAATATGGAGAAAGAACTGGAAGAAAAGGGTATTATTTTCAAAGATACTGATAGTGCATTACGTGAAAATGAAGAGTTATTTAGAGAATATTTTGCGTCAGTGGTACCTGCTGCAGATAATAAATTTTCTGCATTAAATTCAGCAGTATGGTCTGGTGGTTCATTCATTTATGTTCCTAAGAATGTTAAATTAGATACACCACTACAAGCATATTTCCGTATTAACTCTGAGAATATGGGACAATTCGAACGTACATTAATAATTGCTGATGAAGGTGCATCAGTAAACTATGTAGAAGGTTGTACTGCACCTGTATACTCTACAAGTTCACTACACTCGGCAGTTGTTGAAATTATAGTACACAAAGATGCACATGTAAGATATACTACTATCCAAAACTGGGCTAATAACGTTTATAATTTAGTAACTAAACGTACCTTTGTCCATGAGAATGGTAATATGGAATGGGTAGATGGAAACTTAGGCTCTAAGTTGACGATGAAATATCCAAACTGTGTACTTTTAGGTGAAGGTGCTAAAGGTAGCACATTATCCATTGCATTTGCTGGTAAAGGTCAAGTTCAAGATGCTGGTGCTAAAATGATTCATAAAGCACCTAATACATCTTCAACTATTGTTTCTAAATCTATCTCCAAAAATGGTGGTAAAGTCATTTATCGTGGTATCGTTCATTTCGGACGTAAAGCTAAGGGAGCACGTTCAAATATCGAATGTGATACATTAATTTTAGATAATGAATCGACTTCAGATACTATCCCTTATAATGAAGTGTTCAATGACAATATTTCATTAGAACATGAAGCTAAAGTTTCTAAAGTATCAGAAGAACAATTATTCTATCTTATGAGTCGTGGTATTTCTGAGGAAGAAGCGACAGAAATGATTGTTATGGGATTCATTGAACCGTTCACAAAAGAATTACCAATGGAATACGCAGTAGAAATGAACCGTTTAATTAAGTTTGAAATGGAAGGTGCAATTGGATAGCCTTCAAAAGCGTGGTTGAGCCATTCTCTATCACTGAAAATAGCTATTGATACCATTTTGATACCATTTACTCGTCAAATATTGCTATTGCATCATGCTTTTTCTGAGTATATAAATGGCTGTAAGTGCCCATCGTTTCAGTGATTTGAGCATGTCTCATAAGCGATTGTAAAACAAAAATATCTACACCGTTATTTGCAAGGTAAGATGCGTAAGAATGTCTTAACGTGTGTATGTTATAATTAGGGAAAGCTTGTTGGAATTTCTTCTGAGCATGCTGGTAGTGCTTAGGAGCCATTCCACCAAAAATAAAGTAACTACGTTCATCAAAGTATTTGTTTGCTGATTTCTCACGTTGATAGCGTTGAGTTAACATTTCATTGATGAACTTAGGCAAGGGAACAATATCTTCTGAGCTATCTGTTTTAGGTCGTGGATATATCGTTCTATTAGAGATGTCCATAGTTTTATTGATGGATATCTCTTTTTTATATTTATTAAAATCAGTCCAAACTAGCGCCATTGCTTCTCCGACTCTTAATCCTGTATAAAACATCAAAGTAAACAACTCTCTATAGTCTTGTTCTTTAATATCTTTTACACGTTCTTCAAATTCCTCTCTTAGCATATACTTCGGTCTAGGTTTCACACGTGGAATAGGTTTGATGGATATAGTTGGATCTATACGCAACCCGAAATACTTTTTAGCATAGTTAATAACTACTTTGAAACCAGACCATATTGTACGTGCTGTATTAGTTGAAGGTACAGTATCCATTAAGTATTTACGGAACTCTTGGCACTGATTTTGAGTTATTTTATTCATATTGATGTGTCCGAATTTATCTTTTACATGTTTATTATATTCATTTCGTTTACGCTTTTTTGTTTTAGGTCGAAGATCACTATTTTCTAGGTAATGATTGAAAACATAGTTAAAAGTTCTAGAGTCGCTATAACCTTCGTTAACATCATTTAAAAATCTTGCTTCTTCACTCTTCGCTTCACGCTTTATGGCAAATCCTCGCTTCAATTTACGTTTGTTATTTCCGTAAACATCTTTGTATCGTGTAGAGAAATACCACTTTTTTGTACTTTCATCTTTATATACTGGCATCTTGACTCATTCCTCCTTAAAAAAGTAAAAAAATAAAAAGGGGTACTTGGGAGGTACCCTGAAAAAACGAAAAAACCTCTCATGCAAGCATGAGAGGTTTCTGGAGTCGTTTCATAGAACAACTATTTGATACTTGCATTGTAAATGTTTTTTCTTAATTAGTCAATTTTAAAACTAGAAAAGAGTGAGGGCCTTCCATTTCTCAACCTACAATCCATTTAATAAGGATAGGCGGACTACCCTAAAAATTATGATTTTTGAACCACTATTTATAATGTCGAATTACACAATTAAGATAACTAAAGAAATATATTAACTCTGGGTCTCAACATGAGGTAAGTGCATGCCCTCTGAGTATCCCTATGTGCCTGGGGTTATCTTTTTTATTTCATAAACAATCCACAAATTTAGTTAGATTTTAAAAATTCTTTATCAATAATTTCATTAGTAATTCTTTCCATATGTTCTTTAGTCATATCCTTGTTTTCACCACTTTGCATACCATGTTCATTTGCTATTTTATCGTTATATTTATCTAGTGGGTATACAGTAAAATCATATCTAGAATCTTTATTGCCTGGTATTCTTTCTCTATAGAAATTTACTAGGGATTTCCAATGAACATTTTTAATCACAATTTTTTGCCCTTTTTTTGTTATATCAAAATTTATGCTACCACAAAGATTATTACTTTCATTACCAGTGTTTTGACCATTTAAAAAATTACCTAATGAGTAAACTACAAGTGTTTTGTGATTATTTTTGCCTTTTACCCATTTTACCGGTTGAATTACATGGGGATGCATACCTATTACGGCATCAACATTTGAATTTGCGAATACTTTAGCATATCTTTCTTGCTTTTTATTTGGATAATGATGACTTTCTTGTCCCCAATGAGTTGAAACGATAACAGCATCACTATTTTTTTTAGCGTATTTGACGTCTCGCTTTATTTTATCTTCATTTAAATAATTAATTTGATATTTATTTTCTGGTTTAAGTCCATTAGTACCAAATGTATAATTAAGTATTGCTATCTTTATTCCATTTTTATTTATAATTTGAAGTTTCTCATTATCTTTTTTAGATTTGTATACACCAGTGAACATAACTCCTTTTTCTTTATACTTTTCCCATAGATTAACTCTATGATTAACGCCATGTGTACCTTTGTCGAGAGCATGATTATTTGATCCGTTAATTAAATTAAATCCTGATTCAACCAAATATTTCGACAAATCGCTAGGAGTATTAAACCTTTTAAAACCTGAATAAGGTATATCATCCCCTCCCATTGGGGATTCTTGGTTGATGTAAGCAATATCAAACTTTTTTATATAAGGTTTAACGTTTTTATACATTGGTGAAAAATCATAGTCATTGTGACGAGTTTTTGCATCGTTATATACAACTGGATGAATTAAATTATCTCCAACTGCAACAAAAGAAACTTTTTCATGATTAAAGTGGGTGTCAATTTCAGCAAATATTATAGTTATAACTGCTAATAGACTAAAAAAGATTATAGCTATTATTTTTTTCAATTTACATACCTTCTTCATGGTTTATTTATCTATTTCACTTGCAATTCTCTCTAATGTTTCTCTAACCTCTTTTAAAGTATACATATCTGAAAATGTGTAACAGAAAGTTTCTCCGTTATCAGTTTCGGCTGTAACAGTGTATAAATCTTCAATATGATCATAGTTAATATGATAGTTTAAAATTTTCATTCATAGACCCCTTTTGTATGTAGTTTATTAAATTGATGCTTCTTTAAAATAACTTTTGACTTGCAACAACTCTACCAATTATTTTAACTTCGTCATCTTTGCCATATACCTGTGGATAGTGATTTGTATTGTTTGATTCTGGAATTAATATAACTTGGTCACCTTTGTATCTAATACGTTTAACAGTCGCGTTATAACCATTAATCATAACAACGCCTAACTGACCATTCTCCACTATAGAATCTTTCTCTACCACAACTATATCGCCGTCTTGGAATATTTTATCCATGCTATCTCCAGACACCTTTAAACCAAATTCTTCTTTATCAGAATTAAGTTTGTTGGTAGCAAAGTATATGTAATCGATTAAATTTTCTTCACTATAGATAGGTAAGCCAGCAGATATTCTTGAAACGACCGGAATCTTTTTGACTGGTAGAGTTTCTATTTGAGGTTGTTCTTCTTCTATTCCCATAATATATGAAGGAGATACTCTCAATGCTTTTGCTAATTTTACAATCTTATCTCTTTTCATATTTTCTATGTCGCCAGTTTCCCATTTTCTCACAGTTGATTTTCCAACACCTACTAAATCTCCAACTTGTTCTAGAGTTAAATTCAATTCTTTACGTCTACTTTTAATGTCGGGTTTCATGTTAAATTTCCTCCTAATTGGTATGTACTAAATATAGCACTTAAGTATCTTAAAAGCAACACTTATATAGGAAATTTAAATAAAAATGTATTTTTGGACACTTTTGTGTTGACTTAAAGATTCATAGTATGTATCATTAAAGTATCCTAAAAGACACGGAGGTGTTAAACAATGAACAAAGCAAAACTTTATTCTGCTTTGGCGATGAAAGAGATGCATGTAAATGATTTTTTAAAAGAGTTAAACGAACATGGACTGAAACTTTCTAAAAGTGCCTATTATAGCAGGATTAGAGGAGAGCAAGAATTCGACATTAAAGAAATTAAGACTATAGTTAAAGTTCTAAATTTAACTAGAGACCAAATGAACGATATTTTTTTTGAAGAATTAGTGTCATAAAAGACACTTGAGAGGGGGTGGATTAATTGAACGAATTACAAAATGATCCAATTGAAATGTTCAGAACAATTAACGTTTTATTAAAAGAAATACAAAAAAACCCAAACCCACAGTTGATTGAGACAACTGCGAATTTGGTCTTAGCTTACAAAGAAGTCACTAGATAAATTTTGGTGGTTCAGAACTAGTATTTAAATATTCTATCCAAACCACTCTGTCTAAATTAAAGATGATCTTTTCAGGTTTTTCGACTTGAAGAATACCTGCGATTGAAGGTGTGTTTTCTAAAACTTCAACTTCAACATTATCGCCATTATCTAAGTGAAGTTTTAAAGACATATCCTCGTATCGATCCAGAAATTGTCGGATGTTATCAATGTTCACAATATCACCTCCTTTTATAAGGAGTATAGCAGAAAGGAGCATAAACGATTGAAAGAATTACAACTCAGCAACGACTTAACCACAATAGAAACGGAAATCAAGAGTTATCAAAATATTGCAGGTCAGTCTATTTTCGAGATTGGTCGAAGATTGAAACATGTTAAAGAAAATGACTTAGCACATGGTGAGTGGTCTGAATGGTTGCAATCAATAAATATGAGTAGAGGGCAAGCAACTAAATTTATAAAAGTAAGTGATGAATTCTCAAATGATTCACCGGTGAACCATTTAGGGATTAAAGCATTATATTCTTTAGCGACCATTCCCGAGGAACAACGAGAGGAAGAATTTGAAACATCTTCTGGCGAAATGAAAAAACCTATAGATATGACAAATAGAGAATTAGAAGACTTAAAACGTCAACTCAAACAACGCGACGAACAAAACGCTCAACTTCAATCTCAAGTAGAACAAGCTCAACGTTCAGAATCAATCGCACGTAAACAACTTGAAGATGAGCAGAATAGAGAACCCGAAGTGATTGAGCGAGAAGTTATCAAAGAGGTTGTACCTGATGAAATTCAGCAACAACTCGAACAATTCAAGCAAAAATTCGAACGTGAAAATAACAATGCTAATGAACTTAGAGATGAATTGCAGCGCTATAGAAACAGTTTCGGAGACCCTAACCAAGCATACGAAGAAAAAGAATTAACGAGGTTAGAACGTGAATCAAGTATCAACGCACACAAGATATCAATTAGTATTCAGAACTTCATCAAAGAAAATTCGGTTGAGACATACAGACTAGATACAGTCATCAAAGCGAATACGAAATCGAAAGAAAGACTACAAGAAAATGTAGCATTACTGAAAGAATTTACAACCAATTTAGAAGCAATGTTAAACGGAAGAATCGTCGTAAATTAGGAGAAAAGCAATGCAAGAAGAAAAACAAGAAGTCATCTATTACTACTATGACAAGAAAGGTAATAGACGACTAATATTTGTATCTAATGAGTTAGTAGATAATTATGACCACTTGATTGAACGCTTTTCACAAATTAATAAAAACTTATATGTCTTAATTAATGGATTAGAGTTCAAATTACTGTAAACCAAACATTTGTTTAGTAACAGATGTAGCGAGCTGTTGTAGTACTGGAATAGATACCGAATGTATATAGAAAAATTATAACAGAAAGAAGGAATTCAAAATGGCAAAGCGTAAAGATGAATTAATTTTTTACAAAATCATATTAAACAAACGAATGAACAAGGGCAACAGTTAGAACAAATCATTGAAAGAATGTTAGATATGGAAGATTGCGTTGAAAATCGAGTGTCATATGTAGAAGATATGGTAGAAGAAATCAAGAAAGAAGTACCTATAACTTATGAACAACAAAAGGAACTGCAGTCAATTGTTCAATCAAAAGCAAACCAATTCACAAGAGAGTATTACAAGAACGGTATTCCAGTAGATATGAAGTACCAAAATGAATTATTCAAAAAGAAAAAAGGACAATTCATTCGTGCAATGTGGACACGTTTAAAAGAATATTTCAACGTTCCGAGATACACAGCAATTCAAAAGGTTGATTATGACCGGACTAAACAATTCTTGATAATGATTGAGTTTAAAGATTTTAAAGCAAACGAACTTGAAGATAAATCAAGTTGGAATATCCCTGGGTTGCTATAGAAATGAATTATGGAGCAAGGAAAGAATTTTTATAGGATTAGATTTACCTAATAAAAAGAGATTCCTAATCACACTTTCACAAGTGAAGAGGAAACTCTAATGAAGATTTAATCTTCTAATAAATCAAGATTCTTTAACAATTTTTCAATCATCTTGTCATTAGCAAGTGCGAAAGATTCAAAATAGTTATTTGCTATGACATTAGGGTTTTCACTATCCCTTTCTAGAAACATTTCAGCAAATGTTTCTTCGGCGTAATCATTTCTTTGATTAATCAGCTCAGATAATTCTTCTTTCGTAATCTTATTCATTATAAAACCCCCTTTATCACTCATTATACATGAAAAGGTAGAGAAGTAATAATCGAGTTAAAAATTAATTTTAGAAGACAAAATAATAATAGATTAGGAGATATAAACATGATTAAAAACTCACTTCAAGCAAAAGAGTTAGCGCAAATATTATCAGTTTCTAAATCAAAAGCATCTTTAATAATTAGAGAGCTCAATCAAGAGCTAGAAGAAGAAGGTTACATTGCAATAAGAGGAAAGATACCTATTCAACTAGTTAGAGAAAAATTTCCTTATCATGATATTACTGATGAGGTGTTGAAAGAATTGGAGAGAACAAAGTGAAGTACTTACTCAGCTATATGACGATGTTTAACGCAATGATAATAACATTAATGTTAGGAGCTGGCTTCACGACAGTATTAGGAATTTCGATGTTCGCTCTAATTTTTAGTTCGTTCTTTTGGGAGAAATGGCTAAAAGTAACTAAAAAAACTAGTAGACGTAAGAACGTCTACCAGTAAGAGAGAGAGACAGCATTAAAATACTATGAATTAATTAAACCAAAAAAGGTGATGATAAGTCAATTATGAATTCACAAGTATTATTAGAAACATCGAGTGTACTGAATGAACTTGTTATGTATAGCAATCAAAATGTGGAAGTTGAATTTAAAAAATACAATGACGGTAATGTAGTTTGTGAGTTTTGGCACTATTCAAGCCATTATCAATATGGGTGTCAAAGTCTTAAATTTAGAAACATTGATTCTATTAATAAAATGAAACAAAAGCTAGAAGTTGCTAAAAAAGTGATTGCAGGGGAGTGTCTAATCGATGAGCAACTTATTTGAATTAAAAGATAGCTATCAACAAGTTTACGATCTTATCGTAGAACAAGAAGATGAGCAAATATTAAAAGATACACTAGAGAGCATTAACGATGCAATCGAAGAAAAAGCAGATGGTTATGTGGCGGTCATTAAGTCTTTAGAATCAGACAACAATGCTATAGACGAAGAAATAAAGCGTTTAAGACAACGTAAAAATTCTAATCAAAACGGTGTTAAACGTTTAAAAGAAAGTTTACAGGAAGTTATGGAACAGACTGGCAAAGAAAAATTTAAGACATCGCTCAATAGTTACTCAATAGCGAACAATCCACCTAGCTTAGATGTTACAGATGAAACTTTAATACCTAAACAATATTATGTTGAACAAAAACCTAAGCTAGATAAAAAAGAATTGTTAAAAGCTGTTAAAGGTGGCTTGGAACTTAAAGGAGTAGAACTAAAGCAAAGTAGAAGTTTGAGGGTGAGATAGATGCCAGATAAACTCAATCTTTTCCAAAAAATAGTAGACGTTAAAAAGAACATCGAAGGCTTTACTAAAGACGCTAAAGGTTACAACTACGACTATGTAGAAGGTAGTCAAATACTTTACAAGATACGTCCGAAAATGGAAGAACACGGGCTGCTAATATACCCTTCTGTAACAGCGTACGAAACTAGAGAAACGAAAAATAATAAAGGTAAAACGGAACATATTGTTTCAATGAATATGGAGTATCACATTATCGACAGTAATACAAAAGAAGATTACATCGTTCAATTTGCAGCATTCGGGCAACAGCAAGATATCGCACAAGCCTATGGCACAGCACTTACTTATGCTGAAAGATACTTCTTATTGAAACTGTTAAATATTCCGACAGATGAAGATGATCCTGATGCTAAACAAAAAAAACAAGAATATAGCAAAGCTGACAAACATGATATCGAAATATTATCTAACACGATAAAACAATTTGCAGAAGCAATGGGCGATACAGAAGAAGGCGTAAAAACACAATTAGGAATCATCGATTACAAAAAAATAAGCGTTGCTGATTGTATGAGATACCTACAAACAGTAGTCGGTTGGAAAAAAGAAAATGGAGTGAATTAATAATGATAAACAGAGTAGTTTTAGCAGGTAGATTAACAAAAGATCCAGAGTTCAGACAAACAGCTAGCGGCGTAAGTGTAACCACATTTTCATTAGCAGTAAATAGAACATTCAAAAACAAAAATGGCGAAAGAGAAGCAGATTTTATTAATGTAGTTGTATTTAGACAACAAGCAGAAAACGTTAATAACTATCTTTCAAAAGGTAGTTTAGCTGGAGTAGATGGGCGTATTCAATCACGAAGTTATGACAACAACGAAGGGCGACGTGTTTTTGTGACGGAAGTTGTAGCAGATAATATTCAATTCCTAGATAGTGGAAATAAAAACAACAATCAAAAAGGTAATTATCAACAGAAAAACAATAACTACCAACAAAATAATGGCTATCAACCCAATAATAATTACCAACCACCTCAACAAAGCAATAGCTATCAACCACCACAACAGAATCAACAACAAAATCCATTTGCTAACGCTAATGGTCCGTTAGATATTCAAGATGAGGATTTACCTTTCTAGGACTGATGTAGATGCCAATTATTAAAAATTACATCACTCAAGATGACGGTACAACAACTGTAGTTATCAAAGGAGTGGAACTAGATAACAAAACAACATTGCTTTTAGACAACGGTTACGAAGTAGAGGCAGATGTAAGAGTTGTAGATCCATTCAAGATTACAGATAAGCAGCGTAGAAAAATATTTGCTCTCTGTAACGACATAGAAGCATATACAGGACAACCCCGTGATTATATGAGGTGTTTTGTTCATGGATTACGTAGAAGTCCTCTACGGCTACGAGAAACGTCTCTCATTGAGTGATTGCACAAGAGATCAAGCTAAACAAGTTATAGAAGTTATTCTCGACTGGGTGTTTCACAATAATATACCACTTAATTATAAGACGAGTGACCTACTTAAAAATGACAAGGCGTTCCTTTACTGGGCAACGGTCAATCGAAACTGTGTACTATGTGGGAAATCAAATGCTGACCTTGCACATCACTACGCAATAGGTCGTGGTGCTAACCGTAAGAAGATGCAGCATTACGATTATGAAGTATTAGCTTTATGCAGATTCCACCACCAAGAACAGCACAACATAGGCGTTAAGTCTTTTGACGAAAAATATATCTTACAGGATAGCTGGATAAAAGTTGATGGTCGTTTAAACGCTATGTTGAAAGGTGAGAAAATGAATTGAAAAGATTACAAATTATAAAAATTACACTCCTAATCGTCATCTTTGCGGAGGAGATTAGAAGTGCTAAGCGTGTGAGTGGCCTAATCCTCAGTGTCATCTTCAACAAAACAATTTGCTATTAAAAAACAAGTAAACAATATTGCGATTACTGAAGAAAATACAAAGTAATTCACATATTGATCGAGGATAGTTCTTAGTAAAACCGGTCCAGTAACACTAGAAGCAGATGCTACTGAAATTTTTTTTACAAATTTAGCGGAGGGATAAATGAACTTATGATTGAGCGCTTCTTTGAATATATTGTTGTAATAATCGCGATATATCTCATCTATTGGATGGGGAGAATCGACGGTTTCACTAAAAGAAGAGACATCGACAGTATTGATAAAAGATTGTCTCAAACGATTACTAATTTTCAAAACTTCATTTTCCTGAAAATTAGTAGAGCTTATGAAATCATTAAGAAGTTTTTCAGAAAATAAATTGTTTCTAAAATTTTTAGCAATAGTAATACTTGGTGTAGAAATTCTGAACAAATTAGAAGTATCGAAATTATTTAATTTTGATTGAATTGCAATTTTACCAATATCTTTATAAATATAATCAAATTTCATAGTT
>Ga0115848_100018_pt1 | contig 31229 bp, 32 predicted proteins | sample InSIn3gowninarea_FD_83862 | JGI IMG/M metagenome (GOLD analysis project Ga0115848, IMG submission 83862) | reverse complement strand
GTGGCATAATTATGTTAGACCATGTTTGTTTTATCGTAAACTGCAATTAGGGTTAGGGCAACAGTTAGGGTTGCCACCAAAACTATTTATAGCCCATTTGGGCTCATTTGTTAGGATCAAACTTTTGTATTTGGAGAGAACTTTTGTTATACTTCATTTGCAAGTGGTATATATTAATGCAATAGATGTGAATGCTTCATTTGTGGGACTTTAACTTGTGATTGCCATTTCTTTTTATTCATCGTGCTTGGCTCATTTCATAAACTTTATTGTCAAAGTGGATGAAAGCATTTGTTGAAACAATTCGAAGTATTGTGGTATGAATTGATATGTCAATGGTTTATTGTCCGCACATAGATATGTATAAAGTGGAATGAAATCCTTAATTTAGTTTAGTTTGGGAACTTCACTTCAAGTTGAAACTTCCATCTCACTGATCTACCTCTTCCATCTGTATTTTCTTTATTATCTTCTTCCGTCGGGAAAGTGTGACAATCATCTTGCTTAGAGCGATGTATCCACTCTTTGCCCAATACGCAAGAGGCAACATCTGGCAAATCAATCACCCGAATATCCATAAGATGTCGAGGTGACGATTTGGATGAGCTTATAGGGACATCCTTAAGGATTCCCAACATCTGATATGTACTATCAATCTAGGAAAGATCCTCTTCAGTTGCTACTGTTGGAATAAATCCAGCTCCTTTGCAAGCTTCATATGTCATCAAATTGAAATTTATTATGTGGCTTACCATACAATCAAGAAACTTTACGTTTCTCAAGTATACAAATGTTGCGAATTCATATTCTTGGACTTCCTGAATATTCTCTCCTTCATCTTCATCTTCTATGTTGTATGGTTCTTCAGGTTCGGATGTCATGTGTGGAAGATGTTCTTCGTCCATTTGGTCTTTCTGCATATAAGAGCTAAAGGAATTAAAGCCTAGTAGTGTATCAACCCACTTTTTGCCCAATCGGATTGGGGTAAAGCATCTTGTCCTTGGGAAATCAACTATAGTGAAGTCTAAGGGGTATTGCTCTTTTGAACCGACAGCTTGTATACATACTCCTTCTAGGAACCCCACTACAATTCCTTGGTCATCTTCTTCCTCATCCGAACTCTCGAGAGGGGTAAATCTTGCTTCAAGGCAAGTTTCTTTTGATATTAGATTGAGATTACTACCGGTATCTACTAAACAATTATTAAATACTTTCCCTTGAAGGTGCAAAGATAGCCTATATGTCTGATGTTCTTTCTTCACCTAATCCATATTAGTTCTGAACTCCTTCACCAAGTAATCCTTATCTTCCCTTAATTGCCAGCAGTCATCTTTTAACCGATCCGACTCCTCATCTTGCCTGCACTGCTCTATATTATAAGCCATTCTCCACAATATTCCCATAGAACATATAGAAGTATCAGATCTAGGGGTACTTGGTAAGCTTGAAGGTTCCTCAATATTTTTGGTATCTTCAAGATTTGGACGAACCATTTGCATTGGTGTAACTTGATTACCTATGGGATGCCCTGTGTTGGATCTAGGAGTACGGGATGAGCTTGAGGAGTCTCCAGGATCTTCAAGAGTAGCATGAGCCGCTTGTATTGATGTGACTTGACTTCTTATATAATCCCACGTGTTGTAATCCCATATGCCAGATTGAGGTGGTTGTTGCATTGAATTCATGTGTGCCATGTAACTAATGTGAGGTGGTACATATATAGATGGATTTCCTGGTATACTTGCTAACCACCATAGTGTTGCTGCCATGTCTCCAGGACTTAGAATGTGTGTTTAGAGTATCCTGGTGGTGAAAGCTTGGATCCCTTGCTTGATGTGTGCATTGGGGTAAAATGACCCACGTGAAAAAGAAAAAGGAAAAAGAGAAACAATTCCTTATAGACAAAAAGACAGTTCGTCCCTCCTTCTAGCGCCAATTTATGTTGGGGTGTTTTTCATTCCTACCCTAGAGCAGTAGGAAAGACTCCAACATCTCAAGTGGAAGGGCGTTACTCCTTCCCGCTATGGGGACTGGTTACCCCAAAGGTCATTCCGTTTATGTTTTGCAAAAGTAACTTAGAGAATGGTTGAGATGCTTAAAGTTGTTACCAACATAAATAATATTTGTGGATCAAGCACTCGGATTGTCTCTATGGCTTGACAAAATTGTTTCAAAAGGGAAAAAGAAGAAAATTTGGTGCGAAAACCGCTAAACAGAAAAGGAAAATTTTATTCACTTTCAAATAACCCCCCAAGAAACTTGCCATCAAGGCTTACAATGCTACTAGTTTGGAAGATCTCGTCTCCAGCTTCACAATGCAAAAAACGGCACCTCAATCGGAGTCCGTTTGCTCAAGTTATGAGATTAAATGCGTTTGCCCTCTAAATAATTTAAATAGCCTTCAAAACTATTAAAAAATGAAATTTATTTTTCTAATTTTAAAAAATTAGAAAATAAAATATTTTTTTGATTTTTGTAGGAACTATAGGCGGGGGCAAACAAAATTTAAACCTGCAGACCAAAGCCGAGAGATGGAGAGGCCCCACGAAGGAGGAATGAACGTCGTCGAGGAGGAAGTAGATGCCCTCAAAGCCGAGCACAGGGAGAAATAAACGTTGCAGATGCCGTGAGGTGTAGAAATGATGTTACAGGCAGAGGAGAGAGCTACGATCATGTACAGAGCCGAACGCACGAGAATTGGAGGCTGCGTGCAGGTAGAGGTGAAAACACCCGCAGCCGAGAGGAAAAAACACTACAGACTTAGGCCAAGCACGAGTAAATTTGGACGACGCAGAGCCGAACGCTGGAGGAAGATGTCTGCTGTAAGAGACAAGCTCATGTGAACGTCAGATCTGGAGAAAGGACCCGGGAGGTAAGAGACAAGTCGTGCGAAGGTAGAGCCTGTAGCAGCAGACACAGTGAAGATTGTTGCTAAGAAAGCCACGCGCTAGATGAGGACTGCAAACCAGTTCTAAAAAAAACGAGGAGACCTGTCACGTGCAGAGCTCGCACGCGAGGAGAGGACAGCAGGGGCATGGAAGATGATGGAGGCTCGCATGAAGGAGGAGACATCGGATCGAGCAAGCACGATGGAGGAGGGCATGTCAACAGTCGTCGGTTAACACAGCAAGAGTGTCAAACACAAAACGATGCCCGTGGAAAGAGAAAAACGCTAGGAGAGGGCACCCGCAGCAGCAGACAACACCCCCAGCGAAAAAAGGAGCTACACCACGCCACGTGAAGGAAGTGCAGTCCCAAGTTACAGAGCCGAGAGGAGAGAAGACACCTTGTAGGCCAACAAAAGAATCAGATTTGAGAACACTTCACGAAAGTCTGAATGCCTGCAAGAATCCAACCAGCTCTGGTACCATGTGAAGAATTGCAGGGGGAGCAATTCAACCCAGAAAACAAGGAAATGCAAGACACCACAAACAACCATAGAAGCTGAAATCCTCAGATCGATTCATTTAGAAATGAGAATGAAGCCCAGAATAACTAGGGCAAATTACAAACTAATTTACAACAGCATGCCAACCATGCGGGAGCAAAAATGCACAAATAGACAAATATGTGGTTATCACGTAACAACCCAGCTAGAATAGTAAAACTAAGGAAAAATTAAATAACCCTAGTGAACTTAATATTCTAACATCAAATGAGGCTCAAATGATGTGAAAGTCACCGATATGGACTCAAGTGGAATCTACTACCCGTAGGGTTTCCTATGGTTCCACGCACTCCAATTCCACAACACTAATCAACGGTTCGAGTGAGCTAGTGTGATGAGCGTGAAGGGATAAGCAGATGGAAGAGTTAGATCAATGAGATGGAAGTTTCAACTTAGAGTGAAGTTCCCAAACTAAACTACATTAAGGATTTCATTCCACTTTATACATATCTATGTGCGGACAATAAACCATTGACATATCATTTCATACCACAATACTTCGAAATGTTTTCAACAAATGCTTTCATCCACTTTGACAATAAAGTTTATGAAATAAGCCAAGCACGATGAACAAAAAGAAATGGTAATCACAAGTTAAAGTCCCACAAATGAAGCATTCACATCTATTGCATTAATATATACCACTTGCAAATGAAGTATAACAAAAGTTCTCTCCAAATACAAAAGTCGGATCCTAACAAATGAGCCCAAATGGGCTATAAATAGTTTTGGTGGCAACCCTAACTGTTGCCCTAACCCTAATTGCAGTTTACGATAAAACAAACATAGTCTAACATAATTATGCCACATGGCGTTACAAGATTCCATCCAAACTTATGGGAGCAAATCTTCATCCATCATAAGTTTGGGGATTATTAAAGTATTAAATAATAAATAAGTTAAAGTCTTGCATTGAAAATGTAAATGAAACAACTAAGCATCTGGTGGGTCCAGATCATCAACACGTTCCTCGAAACCATCTGCAATAACGTCCATATGGCTGACCTCCAGATGTGTGCCAATTTAAAATTTGCTTGCACAATGGCCAAAAGTGGAAAGAGGGCTTAAGGAAGTTCTATAGGCCCAGCCACGTCTCCAAAAGTCATATTTTTTACTTTCTGGGAGGTGCGCCAGCCTAGTGGAGGTAATGCTTACTAGTTGATGATGTCCCTGGTTGGCTCAGTTTGCTTCATAGTCCCCCTTGCTCATTGTCCTTTAGTCTCCATGCACGAATTTATACTTGCCACCACAATTTGGACGCCCAAGAAGCCTGACGCACCATTTAGACAGTCATGATCTTGACTTTCTGCGAGGCCCCTCCAACTTTGCTCTCATCTTCCAATTAGGCGCACGTTTCAAAAATTCAAGATAGTGACTTCTTGAGACATGCGATAGCTTCCCAATTGCTCAATTTTGCAATTTCTCCTTCCTAGATGCCCAACGTTGGTCCCTTAGAGCAAGCTTTCAGGTTTTGATGCCCTTCTGGACTAGGCATGCATTTCGAAAAGTCGGGAATGTGACTTTGAAAGCATGCGCTAGCTTGCCCGAGAGTGCAAAAGTAGAATTTTTTCGTTTTGATCATCCTGCCTTAGACATTTTTCCCGAATTTCCCTCAAACTGGGCTCTCCTACAACCGACGCACCGTTTCAAAAGCCAAGATTGTGACTTTTCGAAACATGCACCAACCTACTTGATGCTCAAGCTTGCACTACTCTACTTCGTCCTTGATCCAAGCGCTCCTAGGAGCCTAACGCACCGTTCTAAAAGTAAAAAAAGTGACTTTTGAAAGCATGCGCCAGCCCTCCTGGTCATGCAAAAGTGGATTTTCATCTTCATCGCTTATGCCTTAGCCAATTTCGACTTGTTGCCCAATTCATGCTTGCTCCTCAAACCGGCGCACCATTTAGAAAGTCAAGAAAGTGACTTTTTGAAACGTGCACCAACCTTCTGGGTGGCTCCTTCTAGACTTCATTGTCTCAGCCTCAACCTGGACAAGCTTAGGATCTCAATGCACCGTTTCAAAAGTCAAAAAATTGACTTTTAAAAGCATGCGCTGGGTTTCTAGGCATCCTGGTTTATCAACTCCGAACTTGACTTACTCCAAGCGGCCTCCAAGTTCGACCGCATCGTTTCAAAAGTCAAAAAAAGTGACTTTTGAAAGCATGCACCAGCCTTGAAGGTGGCTTGTTTTGGCCTGATAGACTCTGAACTGGCTAAAACACGCATACACGACCAAAATGAACTTAAACTTCCCAGACTTAACCAAATTTGGACAATTTTGTATCATAGACTCACTTGGCTGAACAAGGATGGCATAAAGGCTACGAAGTGCTCTCATGGACATGGAGACTAGATTTCGCTTAAAACGGTGTTCATTAGGGTCTGTAGTAACGAGGGTCCCCAAAATTGCTAAATTTTGGGGTTTGTTTTACTTAGTCACAACAAAACCCTTCATGCAACCTTTATGAAAGGGCAATCCTCGTCCATTTTTGCAAGACGTTTCAGCAATTTGGACCTGCATGTTTGGCATTTTTGCATTCATCTCAAAACACATCCAGCTTTGACACTTTACCTTTTGGGGACGTCCCTAGCTAGAATTCAGGCTTCAACTATCACCCTATGCTCATTTTTCAGAATTTAAGATGTCTTCTAAGACGAAGCCTACCTCATCGAAGACCAAGAAGATTCAAAAGCCACTCTTCGAGAGGCATGTCATAAGAGACCAGGTGAAGAGGATTTCTCGGGAAAGTCGGATCGAATTCTACGAGAGGGAAAACCAAAGCTCCTCGAAGCCAAGTTCAAGGGGAGGTACATGTTCGTTGGAGTCAAACTAGGGAAGTGTCGACCCCATCCAGACTATAACCTCCACTTCTTCCATTAGCCAAGAAGATTTATTAGAAGAAATCATTCATTCTTGCGGGTTGTTCAACGCCGCCATGATGCCTTCTGTTGTCCCATTTCTCAACTTGTGTTATGAAGTGTCCAGGCGATATAAATTTGACAAGAGGATCCTCCTGGACACTGAAGGGAATGTGATCATGGATTTCTCCCCAAAGGAATTGAAGCAGCCTTTGGCTAGAAGAGATACGGGGACGAGTATTCTATTGTCCATTCATAAGAATTCCATGACACTTGTGCCCGACCTGAGGACTACATCAAAAATTGGTCATACTAGGACTATCAAAACATCCAAGGCCAGAGATTGATTAGTGCCCAGAGAGAGGAGTTCCTCCCCACAGTGGCTAAGTTGATCACTTTGTTGTCTATAGTCACTGGTCAAGGAAATGATTCTAAATACAGGAAAGAGTTCATTGGATTCATTGCAATGATCAGCCAAGGAAGAGCCATCAGATAGAGCAGGGTTATCAGTGATGCCTTGCGCCACCAGCCAGCTTACTTAGTGTGATGATCCAAAAAATTAAAAACCCTAAACGACTGACTTCCTCTGGATCATCAAACCCTAACAACAGACCTAGGGTTCTAAACTCAACCTCCCAAACCCTCAGAATGCCAACGTTGGGACTAGGGTTCCAGTATGGGCTTCAGTACCCAAAATGCCTTCAGACTCACCCTATCAATCATGCGTTGGCTCTCAGACCACAAGGACACCTCACAGCTAGCAGTATACACATAAAATAATGAAACTCCTCCAATGATGGAAACGGCCAGCTATGGTGGATACACAATGATGACAACAATCTCACCAGGCCAACGTTTGCCTATACAAGCATCAATTACATTACCAAAACCTCCGAACACCTTTACAATGTAAACGGTCAGTAAATGTAAACCCTAGCATACAAACGGCCAGCAATGGAAGGTATATTACAATTATCACAATCCCACAATGTTGGATTCAACCCAATTACAATAAACACAATAATGGAACCCAACGCATGCACATAATTGGAAGATACAACACAATTATTCCATGAAACTCTTCACATGCACAAGTACAATATTACATCAATAGATATGAGATCCCAAGTCCTCTAATGTATATTAATGGTATACAAATGCAACAACAATACAATCAAGCCCAAAGGGTTGTCGCTAGCCTCCAAGGAGCTAGCTACGACTGAATACAACTCTTCACACTGGATACAATAATCTTCACCACTGAAATACACACACAAAACCGTGGGACAAATGAACCCCCTCAGAATTTGAATCCTCTCCTGCGAAGGAGCCTCCTATAACCCTAGCAAACCATTGAAGGTAGGGATAAGCCCTCGAATGCCACCGGATGGGTTAGGTGCTCCACCTAACCATAGATGATTGGGATCCCTCAACCCAAATCACCCTCTAGATGCTCCGTCTAGGAAAGGTTGCTTAGCGCCGCTAAGTCTTGAGGAGTCCTGTGGATAGTAAGAGAGGTAATAATCATAATCTGATGTCCAGTATGAAGCTCCAAATGAGTATTTATATCCCTCTATCACGGAAGCCGCCTCAGAGTCAACATAGCCACTCTAATCCAACATTGGGCATTTAGGGGGTCCAATGACTTAATGCACCATCACGGAAGCCCAGTAATACCAATGTGGGGTCCCAAACACCCTGAAGTGCCACCGTGGGGTTCCTGGAAGCCCAATAAGCCAACGTTGGGGTGTGGGGCCCTCCCAGAAGTGGCGCAAGCATGTTGATGGTCATCCATCCGCCTAAGACATGAATACTCCTTGGGATTCCCACAATCCGAGATCTGCAATGCAATATGACCCTATCCTAGTCACCTAGTTGAGAGACGTCCCACTAGGGGCTCACAGTGGGGTCCACATGACCCAATATGTCTCCTATCCTAAGTGATATGCATGTAACACACAACACGACTAACTAAAAGGGATATCTCTAAGATATCCCAAATAGCAAATACAAATATTCTCTATGGTACAAAAGGGATATCACATAGCCTCCCTCCTAAGATTGCTTATCCTCAAGCAATAATGGAAGACTGCAACATGTTGTCTTCCTAGAATCCTTTGATGATGATATTCCGTCATCATCAAATTGAAGCTCTTCATTCAGAGAGCAAGTAGCACCGGAACTCTGACAATGATGTTGGTGTACCTGCAACCACTGAAACAAGAGTGAGAAGAAACAAATGGAGCTCATGCTCCCTATGTGAACTCAATCTCCACTTCACACCAACTCAGATCCCCTAGCTGAAACAAACACACATTGGAGCTCTCTCACTCCCAACATCATGAACCAAACTACTCCCTGGCTCATTAGCACCCAAACTCCTCCCCCTAGGTGTACGACAAAGTGATGAAGCCTCTCCAAGCACCAAGCATCGTACCAATCTTCTTCTAAGCTCAATGTAGGGAGTTCAAGCCCTCCAATCAGAACTCCTCCAAACAACGATCCTGGCCTACCCAATTCTCCATGTGGGGTGCCCATCTTTTTGACAGCTCAACGTGGGATCATGAGCCTCCCAGCTATCTAACATGGCATACCTAGCTCTCCTAAGGCCAAACGAAGGATGTACCTCACCAAGACACCTCCTCACATCAAACCGGGCCTCCCCAATCCTCAACGTGGGATTCCCATCCTCCCGGATACTCAATGTGGGATGGCCACTCCTCAGAATGCTCAACATGGGAGAGTAAGGCCCTTGAATGCCCAACATGGGCTAGCAACCCTCCAATATGCCCCATCTTAGATGTCCATCGCCATGACACCTCTCTACATCATCATTGGCCTTTCCAATCTTCAACGTGGGATGCCAAGTTGCTTTCCGATCCACCATCAAGTGCACGAACATTCCCAAGTTCAACGTGATATGATAGAGCTCCTTCAAGCTCAACATGATGTGGTAATCCTTCTAAGTGTACAACATCCAACGTTTACTGAATGTATAACAGTCCTAAAGTAATGAACAAAGAGTGCAACAACAGACTCATTGTTGTCAGCCATTAATGCAGCCCATGACTCCTTTATAAAAGTCCAATTCGCATCATATACAACAACTCTCAAATTTGAACCAAATACCCAAACATGCTTATTAGGGTTTGAAGTATACATAATCACCAAACACTCAGTCTCTGTTGTTCTTAAAAGTGTTGTCCAAACAACCAAGAATGCAGCCTTTTAGTCCTAAGTAATGCAGCCCAAGATGGAAACATTTCAGTCCCAACGAAGTGCCAATGCATGCCCAAACTGTCTAATGTTTCAACCCTCCATACTGCAGTCAATGTGTTGTCTAAGAAAGTCTCAGAATAGCGCAAAACAGTCCTCAAATCAGCAGTCCTTCCTTTCCATGTGCCGCCACAAAATGCACTCCCTAAACTGTCAACAAACGCAGCCTCTCTCATGTGAACAGCAGCTTCAAAATCTTGGAGTGTATCAGCCCCATTTATGACAACATTAGTCTTTGCTCCTCCACTTGTAACAACCATAACGTCATTAAATGCAGCCCATGATGAGTGGACAGCAGCCCCAAATGTAACCCTCCAACATCTCATGTGATCGTTTGGAACACAACGGTCCATACGCATGGCAGTAAGTGTTTTCTTGTGGACTGTAAGAGGGAGACCTTCAATGGCCTCCACATCCTCACCATACTTGGGTAGCCAAACACCCGGATCCCATGGAACTAAAAGATTATTACCATTCACAAGAAGGATTGATTCCTTCCACACTTCACACCTTGAAACCAAAGGCATGAAACTAGTATGTGTATACTCACAAGCTGGCTGAAAGGCTTCAACATTCACATCTATATCAAGCTTCTTGTCCTTTACTGTATCCTCAACAAATAGGGGTGTTTGCATTCTACAGAAAATATGTTGTAGCTCTACTTGACATACCTCATGTGGGGATACAATGATTTTTGATTTTCCAAGATTTCAAATAGTATTCCCTTCTTTGCAATCTTTATCTTCCTCCATGCTAGGCTCATGCTCTTCATCCTTCTCATCACTATCTCCCACAACCAAATTTGAAACAAGAATGCCTCTTTCTGGTGTGTCAACACGGCTGGTCCAAGGTTCTTCTTTCGCCAGTTCTCCTTTTTGCCCAACGTGTGATGCCAAGCGTTCTCTTTTCCTGTTCTCATCTCGAGTATGGCATGGTGCTTCCCGATCCCTCAAACTCCGAGATCTCCTCATGCTAAGATCCCTATTCTCCCGATCCTCATCCAACGACTCATCTCTACCTCCTAGGTCTAGACGTGGGACTCCTCTGCCTTCCCTAGTTGGACATGGGGCCTCCTGGTCCTTTCTGGCCTGATGTGGGTGCTCCCCCTCAACCTTGGCCCAACATAAGTGCTCCCTCTCCTCATTGGCCGACCGTGAGGTCTCCCTTTCGCTCCAATCATGGCGCAAGCCCTCCAGATCTCCTCTGGCCTACCGTAGGGGGGTTTGTTGTTCTGTCGGATCCTCATACTCTCCCCATTGTTGTGCCATATGCCGCTGCATGGAGTTCATTTCTTCGATCATGTTGTGGATGGCCGAAATGAACTCCTCAAACTTTTGTTCCGGAGTGGAGCCCCAAACCGATGTAGAGCTCCTTCTCCTGGTAGTCCTTTATCTCCCTGCATCTCTCCCTCATCATCGAAAACCCTCTCTGTTGGCAGCTCATTCATCCATGGTCATCTCTCCTCATCTTGTACAACTCTCTTTGATGTCTCCTCGATATGTGATCTACCGCTTCTTCTAGCGGATGCCATAGCGTTCAAACCCTAACTCAAAACCTTGGAACCCTCATATTAAATTTTTCTAATTAGCCAGGATGATAGAGAAAGGCTTCTTATACCTGGAAACAACCTTCAGATCTGCAGATATGTTCTCCAAACCCTAGACTACTTAGTCTAGGAATTCAGACTTTCCTCAAAAACTATCATTTTGACCCCGAAACTGGCCCTTTAAGTGTCGAACCTCCCGATCCACTGGTTCAATTCACCTCTAACTGGATCTTAACCACACAAGCTGGCCAGATCCAAGCTTTGATACCACTTGTGATGATCCAAAAAATTAAAAACCCTAAGCGGTTGACTTCCTTCGAAACATCAAATCCTAACAAGAGACCTAGGGTTCCAAACTCAACCTCCCAAACCCTCGGAATGGCAACGTTGGGACTAGGGTTCCAGTATGGGCTTCATATACCCAAAATGCTGTCAGACTCACCTTATCAATCTTGCACTAGCTCTCATACCACAAGGGCAGCTCCTAGCAATATACACACATACAATAATGAAACTCCTCAGATGATGGAAACGGCTAGCTATGTTGGATACACAATGATGACAACAATCTCACCAGGCCAACGTTTGCCTATACAAGCATCAATTACACTACCAAACCCTCCAAACACCTTTACAATGTAAACGGCCAGCAAATGTAAACCCTAGCATACAAACGGTCAGCAATGGAAGGTATATTACAATTATCATAATCCCACAATGTTGGATTCAACCCAATTACAATAAACACAATAATGGAACCCAACGCATGCACATAATTGGAAGATACAACACACAATTATTCCATGAAACCCTACAGATGCACAAGTATAGTATTACATCAATAGATATGAGATCCCAAGTCCTTTGATGTATATTAATGGTATACAAATGCAGCAACAATACAATCAAGCACAATGCGTTGCCGCTAGCCTCCAAGGAGCTAGCTAGGACTAAATACAACTCTCCACACTGGATACAATGATCTTCACCACTGAACTACACACACAAAACCGTGGGATAGACAAACCCCCTCAGAATCTGAATCCTCTCCTGGGAAGGAGCCTCATCGAACCCTGGCGAACCAGTGAAGATAGGGGTAAGCCCTCGAATGCCACCGGATGAGTTAGGTGCTCCACCTAACCGTAGATGATTGGGATCCCTCAACCCAATCACCCTCTAGACGCTCCGTCTAGGAAAGGTTTCTTAGCGCCACTAAGTCTTGAGAAGTCCTGTGGATAATAAGAGAGGTAATAATCATAATCTGATATCCGGTATGAAGCTCCAAATGACTATATATATCCCTTCACCACGGAAGCCACCCCAAAGTCAACATAGCCACTCTAATCCAACATTGGACATTTAGGGGGCCCAATGACAACGCATCATCACAGAAGCCCAGTAATGCCAACATGGGGTCCCATAAACCCTAAAGTGCCAACGTGGGGTTCCTAGAAGCTCGGTAAGCCAACGTAGGGGTGTGGGGCCCTCCCAGAAGTGGCACAAGCATGTTGATGGTCGTCCATCCGTCTAAGACATGAATACTCCTTAGGATTCCCACAATCTGGGATCTCCAATGCAATATGAACCTATCCTAGTCACCTAGGAGAGACGTCCCACTAGGGGCTCATAGTGGGGTCCACATGACCCAATATGTCTCCTATCCTAAGTGATATGCATGTAACACACAACACGACTAACTCAAAGGGGTATCTCTAAGATATCCTAAACCGCAAATACAAATATTCTCTATGGTACAAAAGAGATATCACACTTCGACTCTTCCAAGACATTTTACATGAACTCTTATCTTGTGTATCTTTTGCTGCATGGAAAAATGAGCTCCAAGGAGCTTGCAAATGGAAGATAATTGGGCAAAAAGGGCCATCCCATATGGTGTGTTTATCCAAAGTGGAGGTATCACAACAAATCCAGGCACTACTATGAGAGGAACGACCAGTGGAGGTAGGACATTTATAAAGATATAAAAGGGGAATCCATAGTGAAGAGGATCTCTAATGCGATCGTCCAAGCCATTTGTGTACATGCAAATTTCTATCTGCAGTATGTTGATTTCACATACATCAAGGTTTATGGCTCTGAAGAGCAACCCCTACTCCTCCCCAAGTACGCCAGTGATAGGTTGGTCCTCATGGAGTTTGCTAGGCAATTGTTGTTCCTAAAGGCACAGGTGTGGACAAAAAAGGATGCCACAATCAACTTGTTGACTTCTATCGCAAGTTATGTCCTTCAGACATGGGTTGAGGCCAATAACATGAAGGAGTTGTAGCAGTAAATTTTCTATAAAGAGCCAGATGTGAGGAACTATGATCCCAAGGGTGTCATTGCCCGATTCTGCAACATTGCATTCCATAAGCCCATCACCTTCAAGCACAAATCTTTGGGGAATGCAAAGAAGTACAGAAATGTACGAGATAAAGGGAAGATAGCAAAGATAGACGTTCTCCTGACCAAGAACAAAGCCCCCTTCAAGTAGAGAAGGCACCCCAATGGCTTAGAACTAGAAGAGAGACCTAAAGGGGTCCCGTTGAGGGTCAGATCGTCCCCTCTTGCCAACCATACGTCTCCTTCTCAAGCCAAGGAATCCTTGCCTCCCCTTGGGAAAAGGCAAGGGATTGACGAGCAATATACTCTAAAAGGGTCCAGTAATTGCAATGTGGTTGATGTTGCCAAGGTGAGCCTGCAAGTGGCTAATCTCAGGAGTGTTGGCTACCATGACGGCCCCTTGGAGGTATTGCAGGAGGCTTGTGCCAGTGATTCCCCTGTCTGAACCACTTGTTCTCCTGGTGGATGCAGAGAGAAAGTTCCCCCATTGCAACCAAGTTCCAATTCTTCCAAAAACTCCACTTCTTCCTCCGATGAAGAAAGTGATGAAGAACTTGGCCGTATTGAAGAGGGATCCGAAGAAGAAACAAAGAGCTAGAGTAGTGAAGGAGAAAGTCGGGGCAAAGGAGAAGAAGGAGAAGATGATGCAGATGATGTTGATGATGATGAGTACCCCGATCAACAGAATGTAGTTGTAGATGCGTGCGCACCTAATGATACTAAGATTGAGACTTCCAAATAATGAAGATGATTTGTACCTAGATGTAGAGGCTTGTGATGATGAGGTCTGCATCGTTGGAGTGACATGCAATAAGGAAGTAGGTGCTTCCAAGTCCTCTCTTCCAAAACGTAGGAGAAGATCACCCCCATCTTCCAAGAAGGGCTCCATGAAGAGATCCAACCGTGAGAGGTCTCCCGAGCCACGCAAAAAAGTGACATCTTTAGGAGGCGGTGGCAAAGATGAGGAAGATGAAGGTGAAACTGAAGAGCAGAAGAAGAAGAGGAAGTAGGACGAGCACCAAGGCTAGAAAGTTGCCCTCGTTCAGACCACTCCAACGAAAGAAGTCAAGAAGTTAAGTAGAGGTAGAGTGTTGGTGCAAAGATTCCCTCCTAAACCAGCAACTGAACAACTAGATCTTGACTTGGACGCCTGCCTTAGAGCATTGAGCATGAGCACAGCTCATGATGAGGAAATTGATCAGGACTTATGGTTCAAGGACGAAGAAGAGGAGCTCTCCGATGGTGAGAAGATGAGGAGGGTAGACACCTTCGTGACTACCTCAAGGAAGGAGACCTCCATTAGTCATTGTTATTCCAAGGAGAAGTGTCCGATAGGACCTGAGGACTGCATGATCAAAACATTCAAGATGCCCGTAAAATTGGGTCTAACGGCCAGAAAACATATTGTCAACCAGAATGTTGTTGTCATGGAACAAGAAGGTTACAAGGCCAAGAAGGAGGTCAGGAGACTAAAGAAGAAACTCACAACTTGCAGGAAAATCATCAAAGAGTTCCAAACTGTGAGCACCACTCTCGTGGAGTTGAAGAAACGGGGCCTCATTCCATGAAGGGTGGGAGTTAATGAAAGACCTTTTGAATAAGGAGATGATTGAGACCATTGAGAAGCTAGCTTCTCACGTTTACAAACTCATCGAGGAAGGCATTGAAATTAGGGAGTTGAAGTCCCAAATGTCTTCCCTCCTCAAGAAGCTAGACAATTATCTCCCTACCATCACCTAATTGGAGCAAACATTCGCTAGCAGACCCAAGAAATTAGTCTATTGCCATGAATTCATGTATCAGCATGACTGGTTGAAGCATGCACTTGAAAAGTGCAATGGAATATTAAAGGTGAGGATTCCCTTGAGAAAAGAAGTGGAGGAGCAAATGAGCCAGTATATTTACCCACTGAAATTCCAAGGGGATGATAACAGCGTGCGAAGAAAGGAAGAAGTCTTCGCAAAGGCACAAAATTTAATTCAGGAGCATCTTGAGGTTGAAGATCTCAATCTACTGAAGGCAGGCCAATCCATACATCACGAGAGGCAAATGGTCCTCTGGAAGTCTCAAATGCAAGCTACATCTAAGCAGATTGGAGACCACCTTAGGCAGAACGGCAGCACTATGTGTATGATTACCAAGGGAGTATGGAAGACCATAGCGTTCTTGGAGGAGACCATAGAGTCGTACGGTCTCACCAACGAAGAATGGAACTCCGCTAGTGTTGGATCAAATCTGGCCTAGATTTGATCCACTCGTAGATTCTCTGCGAAAATCTTTCTATGTTAAATGCATTTATTTTGGTTGTTGTTGTATCAAACTTGATTTATTAGATTTGATTGGTGTAGAGATGAGGTTTTACTCCAACCAGATCATATTTGTTAGACTCACTAATGAATCTGACTGATGCAGGGATGAGATTTTGGTCCCGCCGATTCAAATAATAGATACACATATATGATTTTATTTGCATAGATTAGACATTTTTAGACGGTGGCATTTATGTTTTGTCAGTGTTTTAAATGCCACTTGCATAGAAACATGTGTCGACATCGGATTTTGTATTGATGTGTGCCACATGACACACCATATCAAATTTGATGCCTTTAGGGCAACGCTTCTTCTAGCCTATTTATACTTCATTTGGGCCATGTAGAAGGGGATTTTTGTGCACTTCACAATTCCAATGCATTTCATTATTTGGAAGGATTTTGTGTATTTCACAATTTTGTACATCTCATATTGCACTTTTGCATACTAAATACAAAGGATACTACATATCAGCATTTACAATTGTGAAGACTGAAATTGTTCATGCTTTATTATTGAATATATCATATGTAGTTGATTTCTTTCTGAAATGGTGTTTTCAGTCAAGCTATGAAATCTGTCATTTGTGGGATCATGTATCTTATCTCGTTAAATATCTCTTATTGGTTTGAATAGTTTTTACTGCTTAAATACATTCCCTTTGAAAACTTGAGTTTTAAGGGAAGCAAGTTGAATATCTTTTGAAGTGGTTTGAATTGTTCATTGTATGATTTGCACGCAAGTGAATGTATTCTAGGGCATATAGCTTATCTCTATGTCATTCAGTTAGAACTTATGTATTCACATGGTCATTTCCCTTCATCTCATTCCCATTGAGTCTCCCACTTGGGCAGTTTTTCTTTCCTACCCCCTTTGGGAGGTCGGGAGGACTCCAACACCTTGAGTGAAAAGGCGTGACCCCTTTCCGCTATGGGGACTAGTTACCCCAAAGGTTCTTTTAGGAAAGCTTCTCGACTCATCGGAACAACCCAACTTTGGCTGAGATGTTTAAAGTTGTTGCCGATGCTGACCCAACATGGACCAAAGGACTTTGAGTTTGCTAGATGTGATATAACAATATTGTTTCCAAAAGAAAAGGGAAAAAAATGGGGTGCAAAAGTTGCAGAGAAAAGTGTAAAATAAAGAAAAGTGCTCAAAAGGGAAAATGGTGGAAAGACACTGCAGTTAAGATCACCGTGAGCTTGTAGACTTATGGACTCAACTCTTGTTCATTCAAAGTCACCTTGATGGGACTCGGATCAGGTTCCTAGCACCCTTTTTCCGGCCTACTAGCCAACCACACAAATGGTCTAGTACACGGAGCGAGAGGCAGTGGGCAATAGGTTCAGGGATACAAGGTAGGGCAAGCGAACCTAGGTGAGGTTCCTAAGGTGAATGACATCACCAAGGTATCCGAATGAAAATCAAGTCTAGGATGCAAAGAGTAAAAAATATCGCTGCTCAATCATCAAAACATTTACTTCGAAGAATATACAATTATCTCTTGTTCGACTCGAATGAGTCTTACAAGATGCACCAAGCAAGAAATATTGATAACCACAAAGATAGAATGAGATCAAAAGCACTTTCAATTACTCATTCAAATTTCACAATTGCACATAAGAAATAAAGCATCCACGGTACTTAATCGCACACAAATGAAACACTTAGAGAATTTTATGCCCAAAACGCACAAGTTCTTTATTTGCTCCAAAGTGTCAATCCCCCCTTTCAAATGAAGCAAAATGGGGTATAAATAGGTTTGGTTGGCAACCCCAATGTTGCCCTAACCCTAATTATTGTTTACGATAAAGTAAATGAGGTCCAATAATATCTCGCCACATGGCATTACAAGATCCATTCCAGACTTGTGGGAGCAAATCCTCATCCTTCACAAGTTTGGGGAATAAAATGTTAAATACAACATTAAATAATGTAACTGAATTGAAACAACAAATCAAACAGTGACACTTGTCACAAAGCCAATGCATGTGCCAACTAGGTTGTTGGTGGGCCCATCGAAGTGGTAACTTGTGTCTCTCTTCTTTGAAGCACTCTCCCAAATCGAACAAGTCAAAATTCGATTCTCAAATCTGCAATTCTTCTTCAATTCTGGCACAGAAAATGGAGAGCAAATGATCCTGTTTTGAGAAAATGAGGCCTCCAAGCTCATATTTATAGCCAAAATTAGGGCAACAACAAACCATAGTCGGTCAGCTTTAAGAGAACAACACATGTGTGCCGTTTGCATTTGATGTTTCTAGCTGACCAAAATCTGGCGCATGGAGTCTGGGGGTCCTTCCAAGCTGGTGCATGCTTAGAAAAGACATAATTATGTCTTTTTGAGACATGCGCTGGATCTAGGGAGGCATGCTTGAAGTTTGGCAATTTTATACTTGCCCTTGTTCATCCACTTAGCCAATCAGTGTTTTTCATGAGGCTCAATCTTGCTCTCTTTTCTCCGTCCTAGAAGCTCCAACTTGTCAATGCTGCCCAACGTTACCATCATGGATCCATCTTGAGCATGGTGCACATTTCAAAAAGACACAATTATGTCTTTCTAAACAGTACGCTCAACCTGTGCCTACCTTTAAGCTTGGCGCATGATTTCAAAAGTCATAATTATGACTTTTTGAAACATGCGCCAATTTGCCAGAGTGAGGATGAGCAGTGTCTTAGTCTTTCTGTGCAACTAGACTTAACATTTTGACATTTTTTCTGGATCCTGGTGTCTCCTTAGGCTTGGCGCATGCTTTCAAAAGTCATAATTGTCATGCATAAATCGAAAACTAGGCTCAAGTCTTCCATGGCTTGGAAAATTTTTTGCAATCGATCTATCCTTTTGGCCTCCTAGGCTTGGCGCATACTTCCAAAAGTCATAATTATGACTTTTTAAGGAATGCACCAGCCTTCTGGGTGGGCATACTTCAACAAGTTCAGCTCTTGGTCATGCCTGATCGCCTCCACAATCTGGCGCATGATTTCAAAAGTCATAATTGACTTTTTGAAACATGCGCCAGCTTTGCAAAGATGCCAAACTAACGTAGCAACATCACTGCTCCATTCTAGGCTGCCCCAAGGCCAAGCGCATGATTTCAAAAGTCATAATTATGACTTTTTGAAACATGCACCAGCCTTAGGAGTGGCCCAGTTTGCCTTGACTTGACTCGGACTGACTCGGGTTCCCCTGATTCACCTAGACTCAACTTCGGCATTTTCCATACTTAGCCAATTTTTGACAATTTTCTAATTTGTTCCTCATGACTACAACTGGATGAGCTTAACACATAGGCGAGAGGTGAATGGGGTTATCCCAAGACAATGAAAGTTTAAGTGACACAAAGCTAAGACGCGTATGTACATGGACCTTGTTAGCAAAGGGTCCCCAAAATCGCTCGATTTTGGGGTAGGTTGTGTTAGGGCACAACACATAGACCCTATAGCTTCCTACTCTCGTCTGTAGCTTAAGCATTGCTATTTGTTGCCCAGCTTGATACGTGAATACATATTTCTTAAAGAATCCATAGATGACCTACCAAGACACTACATCACTGGTGATGATTCCTCATGCTCATTTTTGTATTCCTATGCACTTATCCCTACATTTGTGTTCTTTCTTTGCTCTCGTTCACATTTGTAGTCTTTCCTCTTATGCGGAAAGAATCACGGCGTGAATTTCTTTTGTAATACGATTGAACAGCATGCATCTCTATCCACTGTGCCCGAGTCCAAATTCCATGTGAGTGCTTGGGGTAATCAGTCCTTTTAGGCGGAAACAAGTAACGTTGTTTCCTCCATGTCTTGTGCATGTTTTGGGCGAGGAAAGAAAAACATACCAACAGTTACAATAAAAGAAAGATGCCCCTCTCTTTAATAGATTCAAGCCTGTTAATCTATCCAATATGGCCTACAAAATTATATCAATAGTCATGGCCAATAGGTTCAGAAAAATACTACCTTAGATTACCTTTGAAAAGCAACAGGCTTTGCAAAAAAAGGAAATTCTTGATGGAATCTTGGTCACTCATGAAGATCTACACTCCTCAATAATAAAAAGCTCCATGTTTTGACATGAACAAGGCCTTTGATGGAGAGGGAGAGGAGTTTCCTTTTGATGAATTAAAAAGATTTGGAACAAGGCCTTTGATAGAGAGAGAGAAGTTTCTTTTTGATGAATTAAAAAGATTTGGAATTTGCAGCAGATGGATAAAGGACCATATCTCCATTATCTTACTCTATTTTTGTTTATGGTATTCCTTCATTTATTTTTCAAGCAAAAAATGGTCTAAGACATAGAGACGCTCTTTCTCCAAATCTCTTCAGAACCCTAGCTAAAGCCCTTGGGATGCTTCTACGAATAGTAAAAAATACAATGCTAATTTCAGGAATCAGTCTCTACTCTCAAACAAAAAATGTTTTGCACCAACAATTTGCAAATGACACATTTCTCATAACAAAAACAATAGTTGCAAATGTAAGATACATAAACCATATCTTTATTGGCAGCTAGGTGATGGAAAGAATGCGTTCTTTTGGGAAGACTCATGGAACCAATCCCACCAATTATTCAGAAATTCCCAGAGATGGAGACTTGGAAAGTAGAGCTCCAGGAAGCAGGGTAGTTGAAAGCCTCACACTGTATGAAATCATGAAATCCACAAGAGCCTGAATTATTACAATGGAAACACCCCAGTGAATGGCCAGCAGAGAGAACAGAGGAGCGCATAGATAAATTGTGGAGATGACATATCCCAAGCACCATTTCCATGGTCATTTGTACGGTAGAAGACAGGCTGGCCAAAAATCAACATATTCATATGGCTGATCAATCATGGAAAGTGCTCGACATTTGAAAATTTGAAAAAAACTGGCTTCCATTGACCTTCCAAATGTTTTCTATATGGGCAAGCCGAGGAGACTCTGAACCACCTCTTTTCTGGTTGCCCTTTTGCTAGAGATATATGGAGAAAGAGGTGGAGGCAGATGAAGTGGTGGAGGCTAAAATTTGGAAACAAAGCAGTTTCAAAACAAAAACCATGAAAAGGGCATGGAAGCTGGGACCTACTTTTATATGCTGGTAGTATGGCTCAAATGGAATGCCCGCATATTTAGATTTGTCCATGAAGAAGGAAGCAAGTATGGGAGAGGATAATTAGCAAGGTAATTGAAATATTGACTATAAAACAGCAAGAGGAACAGAACATAGACAAGGAGGAAGAAACCATCCTTAGAAGCTTGGGAATAAAAATAAAAGAAAAAACACTAAGTGAAGGAGATGGGTGACATAAACCACCAAGTGACATAGTTTTTGCCAGTACAGGTCAGTGTTGGGGGTTTTTTTTTCCTACCCTACTGGTAGGCAAATTGGCTAAGCAGGGCTCTTGAAAGACACCAACACTTAGGTGATAGGGCGTTAACCCTACCAGCTATGAGGACTGGTTACCTCCATGGTCTCTGGAATGGGGTTTGCAAAGAATGAACCAGGAGAACGGTTAAGATGTTTCAAGCTGTTACCAACTCAAACAGAATTTGTAACTCAAGGACTCGAAGGGTTCTTGCCTCTAGAAAGGATTGTTTCTCAAGTAGGACAGGAAACGGGTGCGAAAATCGCTGAAAGAAAATAAAAAAATAAAGAAAAGTGGTTGGTCAAACGGTAATACTTGAGTGGGGCTCAAGTGAGGATGATTTCATCGACAAGTATTAGGATGGAATCTACTTCCCTTAGGGCTTTTTGAGAGTTCCACGCACTCCAAATCCACAACACTAGTCAGCGACACAAGTGAGCTAGTGTGAGGAGCGTGAAGGGACAAGCAAGGAGAAAAGGGGTGGGTCACTTGGTATATCTTCAACTCAGGAGTGTAGTTCTCAAGCTAAGCGACATAAAGGGTTGCATACCAAACAATACAAGTTTGCTCGCAAACCATAAACCATCACACTTTCGACTATGAACAATGATTGCTTCTAATGATCTTCAACAAACTCTTTCATCCACTTTAAGGGAAAGTTTGCGAAATGCGCCAAGCAATATGAACAAGACGAAGTAGCAATGACATTCATTCAACACATTTGATCAATAGTATTTGCACATATTTATGATTCCACAAATGAAAACATTCACTAATCAATTACTTGGAATTATATCACTTTTACAAAGAAGCCACTTGTTTATTAGAAAAATTGGTTAAGTTCACTTCAGTTGTAAAATGTCTGATCCCCGACAAATGAGCCCAAATGGGCTATAAATAGTATTAGAAGCAACCCTGTGTGTTGCCCTAACCCTAATTCCAAGTTTCAAAACAAAATAAAATGGTCCAATAACAGATCACCATGTGGCATTACAAGATGTCTTCCAAACTTGTGGGAGCAAATCCTCATCCATCACAAGTTTGGGAATTATTAAAAATGCTTAATAAAAATAAACATAATATTAAAAGAGAAATAAATGAAATAGTGCAACTAAACATCTAGTGGGTCCAGGGATGCAACATGTTCTTCGAAACCGTCATCGATAAATATCGTAGTGTGCTCTATTCCTCGCAGCATCTCCCTAAACCTGGGTTGATTCCCTATCACATAACAGCTGACCTCATCCACTAACTCCCGCATCTTGCTCTTCCAGGTGTGAGCACGCATCATGTACTCCAAGTGACTCCCAAACTGATAAGAGTTCGCATCCTCAATCATGATCAAACTATGAAGGAGATGCCTCACCTTTGTTGTCACCAAATCTGCTTCTCTGATTGAGTTACCATCGTCCAAGAACTTGACAAGGAAGTCTTTACGATCGATGAAAGCAGTGGCCTTGTCATTGATCGCAGTCACATCTGTCTTGGTCTCCTGCCAACGTATGACCACTTGGTTGAGTGCCCCCAAGTAGAACCAGTAATCCTCCAAAAACTTAGTATCTCCAGGACCCAGGTTTTGTAAAGTCTCAATTCTCATCACAATAGGTCTTCAGGATTCTAAGATCCTGAGAAGGTGGATCCTTTCTGTGACTACATCTTCCAACTTCTTCTCCTCAACTGTGACCATCAACAAGGAGCCAATGAATTGCTCTACTATTGTCAAGACCTCATCGACTAACCTCTACTTAGCAGCAATCATTCCATCCATGAGGGGCTTCACCTTCCTGAGGTTTTCGAATGGCACTTTGGAAGCCTCAATTTCCCTGGTTATCTTCTTCTGGACTGCTAGCTCTTTCTTGAGAGCTTTGATCTCCTTCTCTTTCACCAGCCCTACCTTGGTCAATGCATCAGCATTAGTCATGACCGCATGCTTTCTACCCACCATGTCGATAGGACCTGTGTGAATAATTTGATTAATCTGTCTCAAGTCCCCAGGGTTTTGAGGATTGTCTTTATCTGCCACGAGTGTCTTGATGTGCACGGCATTTTATGTCATATGTACATAGGTCTGGTTCTTTCCAGGATGGGTAGAGCTTTTCCCTGCTTGATCATTAGTTGTTCTCTCTTCATACTCTTCACCAACGTCCATGTTAAAGACGTTAAGGCACTCGTCCATGTCAATACCCCACTCCTCATATGACGCTCCAAAATGGCTTTTTGTCAAAAACGACATCTCCTAGGGTTATTAACACCAAACGATTGCACTCTGAGGCACTCCTAACCCCAACGTTGGCCTTCTAGGGCACAGAAACACCCCTCAGCCCGGATGTGGGTCTACCTAACCCCTACAACACCCCTGATGACATACAATCTCTCTACAATGACAACGTCAACCCCTAGGGCTTATTATACACACCTCACACCCAACGTTCACCTCCCAGCACCAGAATACAATCCTAGATTGCCCACAATAGGCATGCACATCCACACACTGCTAATACAACTCACAACATTAATATAATTATGCCATACAGTGAAATGCACAAAAATGCCCAACAGCTACACATACACAACGGCACCACACAAAATGATATTTTTTTGGCCCAAGATGGACCATGCAATTACAATGATGACACTGGAGATGAACTAGGGTTCCAAACCCTTGACATATTACACAAATAACACTACGGAAAAGACTTGCTTCCTCGAAATCCTCATAACCTCCCTAGCAGGAAGACTCCTCAAACTCCGACAACCAAACGATCGAAGCTCGCCCTCGGAATCCCATCGGATGAGCTAGGTGACCCACCTAAGCCGTAGAGCTTCAAGTTTCCACCCTTGCTACTCCTCTAGATGTCTTCTAGGAGATGTGCTCGGCACCACCAAGGATAAATATCCGCTCAGGACCGTATGGAAGATGAATAATAACTAATATCCTCATATTGGAGCTCCATCTCATTATATAGCCTCTCTCATGCACGATATGTCAATCCATGCCAAAACCCCTTCTACTTCTTCATTGGGGGAGTCAATTGGTCAATCATAACAACGTGGGGTCATAAAGGCCCAGTATGCCAACGTGGGGATCATAAAGGCCCTCAAGGCTGACGTGGGGTCCAAAATGCCCTCCTAAGCTGATGTGGGGTCCATGGAGCATCATATGCCAGCGTGGGGTATGTGGGGTCCTTCCAACGCTGGCATGCATCCCAAGACAACTCGAACTACATGACTCACAACTACATTGGGATTCCCACAAGCCGGGATTACCCATGCACATTACAAAACTAACACTACTCGAGAAGAGACACCCCATGATTGGGCTCACAGTGGGGTCTGCAAACCAAGGTCTCCTGCTCGAGTTACACAATTGACAACATGAACATAGACATAAACTAATATACAAATGAGCCAATGAACATTTGCTCAACAAGCCATTTGGGACGTCACACCTCATTCGATGGTGGTTGATGGGTCTCAAAAACAACAACTTCTACGATGGCTAGTGTTCTTTTGATCCTCTTGGGAGGCATCTCGTATTCACCTAATGCTTGCAATGACCTAGACTGTGAGGACCTCTTCAACTGTACTACCTTTTGTGTTGGTTCAGATGCCAAGGCACTATCTTTCTATCGAGATGCAGGAGGCTTTGAAGTGGTTGTCGTATTCACCTCTCCCACAATCTCGATGGACTCATCATCCTGTTGTGCATCCTAGAACTCATTGGGCAATGCAATGTTAGCAGTTGGCTCGTCTCCCGGCTCATTCTCTCTATCTTTGCTCATCCATTTGGTCCTCTGCTTCATGTTGGCTTCCCTCTTCTCCTTCATCAAGTCCGCCTTTTGGTTCTCCTTCGAGATCATCGTCTGGCCCATATGATTGACTCGACATCATTGATCCGAATGGTGGGACCGTTGTAGGTGAAGGTGATGCTATTCTCCTAGGAGGCCTGGAAGGTGGTGATGGATCTTTCTCCTGATTTCTAACACATCTCATCATCTTCTCCATAGCTACATGCTCCAGCTCTCGTGCATCATGCTCATCCATGGTGACCTTAACCTGTTGCACAACCTGCTCGACTAGGCACTTCCCATGCATGGAGGCATATTGGCCAACTGGTTCCTATGTGGTTTGGGGAAATTAGGTCACTCTGGAGGTGGACTCTTGAAGTCTTCTTTTCTTTGGTTGAGCTATCTGTTTACTGATATTGGCCTCTATGGTCTCTTGATGCTTCTGAACATCCTGGTAAACTTTGAGTCGGATCCTTTTCAGTTGACCTCATTAACCACATTTTGGAAGGGCTCTTCTTCTCTCAACGGTTTGTGCTCATATGCCTTCTTCCTCTCTTTTATGTAAAAATCGTGTATTTTGTGGTCTGGGTCGTAATGGCTCACACTAGGCAGCTTCTGGAAGTTAAACTTGCCCAACTCCTATGTCATGGTCTCGACATCTGCCCAAATTTTGCATTGATACTCATCGACTTGTATAGGCAAATTGGAAGTAGCTGACTTCTTTTGCCATACTTTCTCGTGTAAGTGAGTCAACTGCCTCATCATCTCCATTAACAGCAGACAGTTGCTCAAAAACTTGGGCAATTGATAAGGTTCCACAGTTGACCCGTATATGCGGATGTAGCAATAATGTTGATGGTGGACAAAGAAGTCTCCATGCTTCCTCAATGCATCCTGTGTTGAGTTCGAGATTCGAGGTATTGTGGTTTCTCCTTTCAACTCCTTATATATGTCGAACTCCCATCCATCATTCTTCATGGTGAAACTGTCCCACCTCCGCTCAACCTTCCACTTGGGGTAGCACTTCCACACTGCATAGTTCCCCTTTTGGATCCAAGTAGTTTTTCCCAAAGTTGTTGGCATGTGCTTGTCGTGGAGTAGCATGTACACCAGGTAAGAGTTGAGATAGAACTTCCTTGTAGTGCCCATGAATGAGAGTCAGTTGGCTATGGTGTCACTCAACACCTTGCTCCAACAAATCTTCCTTCCTCTGGCAATCTCCACGATGAAGCCGAAAATTTCCTTCCTAAATTTTGAGGCATCTTCCTTGCTGAAGACTCTTGACAGCATGAGGATCATCAACTCCACAGAAGGGAAAAAGTTGGAACGAGATGCGTTGATAACGATGTTTCCCTTAAGCCCTTGATGCTCGTCTTGCATCCAACTCTTGATGGTGACAGCAGTCTTACTGGTGTCCCAATAGCAGGAGAGAGACTCGGCCTCTATCTATTCGAAGTAGCAGGAGAGAGACTCGGCCTCTGTATATTCGAACAAACCCTTTGACGCCCATTGGAAGGTCGTTTTGATCGCAATTGGATTGAAGTCCATGATGATATCTCCCTTCACATCCCGGAGCACTCTCTCTCCCTTCTGCCAGAGTTGACTAATTTCGAAACATAGTTCTGGGAAAGGAGCTGCAAATGGAATAAGGGCAGCGTTTGACAACCCAGAAAAGAAGACGAGGTCTTGTTTGAGATAGACAATCTCCATGGTCCAGATACTTTCTCTCATCTGCATTTGATCAATGTTCTGCTAGTCTGTGTCTCCAATGGTGGCGATACCATTTCTGGAAAATCTAGCCCCTTGGGGTAAGGCCTCGCTCCTTTCGCAGATGATCATGGTCGAAGCTTGCCTTAGCCATTCGAGGTCTCTGGCAAAATCCTTGGCCGAATTGCTCCTGGAGGTGGCCATAGCTTTCAATTATGCTCGCAAAGGTGACTTGAGAGGGTGCGCAAGTCTTGAGGGAGCAAGCTTGCCCAATGTTGGCAATCTGGGTTTGTGGTGATTGGCGCAAGCTTTGAAAGGACAAAAGGCTGGTTTGAAACTCAAAATTGTGCAATTTTTGCTCAAAATATGAAGGTTGCGATCCGATTTGGGAAAAATGAGAGCCCCAAACCCCTTTTTATAGCCTCATGAGATTTTTGAAAAACCCTAGTCGGCCAACCCTAGGTGCAATTTAATCTCAAGCATCCACCTGGCCGACCTCGAGATGTGTGTCGGTTCGAAAATTCATGCTAGACGGCCAAAAGGTGGATGTAGGGTTTTAGGGGCCTTATAGGCCCAACGCATGCCCAGAAAAGACACATTTTTGTCTTTCTGGAGCATGCCCCAGCCTTGTGGAGGCATGCTTGCCGTTTGGTGACGTTCTGGTCGGCCCAATTTGCTCCATCGCCCTCTTTTCTCATTCCTCTGGGGCTCACATGTGTGAAATTTACTCTTTAAGCTTAATTTGGACGTCCTTCTTACCTAGCGCATTAAAAAGACAAAACTTTGTCTTTTTGAGAGCCCCTCCAAACTCTGTCTCCTCCAGGTTTGGACACACAGTTTAAAAAGACAAAAACTTGTCTTTTTGAGAGCCCCTCCAAACTCGTCCTCATCCCTATTCTAGGTGCATGCTCGAGAAAGACTAAATGTTGTCTTTTGTGGCATGCGCTAGCTTGCAAATGGCCCGTTTTGGCAATTTCATCCTTCTTGGTGCCCAATGTTGGCCAAGTTTGAGCAGTTTTCACATTTTAATGCACTTCTGAACTTGGCGCATGCCCACAAAAGTTACAATGTTGTCTTCCTGTGGCATGCGCCAGCCCTCCTAGTCCTTGGAAAGTGAAAATTTGGCTTGGAAGCTTCTTGCCTTGGCCATTTTTTCTATTTTGGACAAACTGGACCTCATCCTGGGCTTGGCGCATGTTCCCAAAAGACAAGATTTTGTCTTTTTGAGGTATGCGCCAGCCTTCTAGGTGTGTGAAATTGAACTTGTTCATCCCCAACTCAATTTGGCTTGCTCCAAGACCCTGGCGCATGCCCCAAGAAAGACAAAATCTTGTCTTTTCTGGACATGCCCTAGGTCCATAAGTGACCCAGATTGTCAGTTTTTGCATTTCTTCTTGACCGAAGCAGCCTCCTAGTCCGAGCGCATGCCACAGAAAGACAAGATCTTGTCTTTTCTAGGCATGTGCCAGCATTGAGGGTGGCCAGACTTGACTTGACCTGTTTTGAATTGGCTTTAGACGTATAGACACACTTAAGACATTTTCTAATTTTCACACTTAACCAAATTTTGACAATTTTAAATATTAGGACTCGTCTGGCTTGGACCAAAGTGAGAAAGGAGATTCTTAGGCTCATAATGCTCATTCTAGCAGGGAGATTGGATTTGACCGAAGAGATGTGTATGACGACTTATACAAGTGAGGATCCCCAAAATTGCTAAATTTTGGGGCATGTTGTGCTTAGTCACAACAGTCAGTAGCCACGCATTGCCTATAATGAGATTGTTGTTATGTTTCTTTCCTCACCCAAAACATACACAAGACTTGGAGGAAAAAGTGTTACTTGTTTCCACCTGAAAGGACTAATTACCCCAAGCGCTCACATGGAATATGGACCTGGGCATAATGGATAGAGATGCATGTTGTTAACCGTATACAAGGAAAACTCACATTGTAATTCTTTTCCACAAAAGAGGAAAGACTGCAAGTGTGAACGAAAGCAAAGAAAGAACACAAATGCAAAGATAAATGCATAGGAATATGAGAATAAACTTATGGAGGTGTCACCAGTGATGCAGTGTCTCAGTAGGTCATCTCCGGATTCTTTAATAAAATGTATTCACCTATCAAGCTGAGCAACAAATAGCAATGCTCAAATTACTACCAGACGAGAGCAAGAAGTTGTAGGGTCTATGATGGAAGACTTAGTAAAAATGAGATGAAGGGATATGACCAACATGTGAATACATAAGTTCTAACTGAATGGCATAGAGATAAGCTATAAGCCACATAATACATCCACTTATGTGTGAACCATGCAATGAACAATTTAAACTACTTCAAAGGATATTCGACTTTTTTGCCTTAAAACTCGTAGCTTTCAAAGAGAATGCACTTTAGCAGTAAAAACTATTTAAAACAGCAAGAAAATCTTACAGGATAAGATGCAAGATCCCACGAATGACAATCTTCATAGCATTTACTTTATAGAACTATTCCAGAAAGAAATTAACTCACAATGATATTCAACAGTATAAACAAAAGCATTCCTTTCTCGATTGCAAAACTCTCAATATGATATTTCAAAATGAAACCATGATATGCAACGAATCCTTATGCAATCCAAAGTATGCAAAAATTCCGTTATGCAATCAGAAGTATGCAAAAAATGGCATACATGCAAAAATCCCCTTCTAAATGGCCCGAGTGGGCTATAAATAGGCCACTAGAGGTGTTACCTTAAATGCATCAAATCCGATATGGTGGGTCACATGAGGCACACATATCGATACAAAACCATATTGCAACACATGTATCTATGCAAGTGGTATCTAGAAACTGATAAAATATAAATGCCACCGCTACAAGCATCTAATCTACCTCTATCTATGCAAAATAAAATCAGATATGTAGTTAATGTCTAACATTTGAACCGGCAGAAGTAAAACCTCATACCTACCAGTCAAATTCATCAATGAGTCTGACAGATTTGACCTGGCAAGAGTAAAAACTCATCCCTACACCAATCAAATCAAGTAAATGAAGTCTGAAATTAACAACCACCACCAACAATATGCATTAAACACAGGAAAAATAATTGCAGAGAATCTGCGAGTGGATCAAATCTAGGCCAGATTTGATCGAGCATTGGCGGAATTCCATTCCTCGGTGAGACCATACGACTCTATGGTCTCCTCCAAGAATGCCACGACCTTTCGTACTCCCCTGGAAATCATACCCATGATGTTGTCATTTTGCTTGAAGTAGTCTCTAGTCTGCTTCGATGTAGCCTGCATCTGAAATTTCCAGATGATCATCTGCCTCTCGTGATGAATAGGTTGGCCTGCTTTTAGCAAGTTGATATCCTCGGCCTTAAGATGCTCCTAGATCAAATTATGCACCTTTGCCAAGACTGCTTCCTTCCTCCACACGTTATCTTCCCCTTGGAATTTCAGCTGATATACATACTGATTCATTTGCTCTTCCACTTCCTTCTTCAAGGGAATTCTAACCTTCAATATTCCATTTCATTTATCCAATGCATGCTTCAGTCGGTCGTGTTCATACATAAACTCATGGCAATAAACCAATTTTTTAGGTTTATCAACAAACGTCTGCTCCAAACAATTCATGGTGGGGAGATAACCATCCAGCTTTTTGAGAAGAGACATTATCTGGAACTTCAACTCCCTAATTGCAACTCCTTCCTCAAGGAGGCTATAGATTTGAGAAGCTAACTTCTCAATGGTTTGCATCATCTCCTTCTTTAAAAGATCTTTCATTAATTCCCACCCTTCATGGAAAGCATTTTGCTTCTTTAAATCTACAGGAGTAGTGCTTACAATCTGGAACTCCTTTATGATCTTCATGTTGGTCGTGAGTTCCTTTGTCAACCTCCTCACCTCCTGCTTGGCTTCATAGCCTTCTTGTTCCATGAAAGCAGCATTTTGAGTGACTATGTGCTTTCTAGCTGACAGACCTAGCTTGGCAGGTGTCTTGAAAGTCTCATTTAAGCAATCTTCAGGTCCCTTAGGATGTTTTTCCTTCGAATAGCAATGACCAACAAAGATCTCTTTTATTGTAGTAGAGACATAAGTATCTACTCTTCTTACTTTCTCACCATCGGAGAGCTCCTCCTCTTAGTCCTCAAATCTCAAATCTGGATCAATATCCTCATCATGAGCACGTTCAAAGCTCTCAAGCAGGGGTCCAAGTCAAGCTTTGGATGTTCAATGGCTGGTTTGGGAGGGAACCTTTGTACCAGCATTTTGCTTTTGTTTATCTTCTTGACTTCTTTTATTGATGTTGAACCATGTGATGATGAAGTCCGAATTGTTGGAGTGAAGCACAATAAAGAAGTAGGTGCTTCAAAGTCCTCTCCTTTAGAACGTAGAAGATCACCCCCATCTTCTCAGAAAGGCCCAATGAAGAGAACCAGCCATGAGAGATCTCCCCAACCTTGCAGAAAAGTGATGTCTTTGGGAGGCTATGGCGAAGATGAGAAAGATGAAGGTGAGACTGAAGAACAAAAGAAGTAGAGGAAGCATAATGAACATTAGGGTAAGGAAGTTGCCCTCATCCAAACAACTCCAATAAAAGAAGTCAAGA
>Ga0115848_100025_pt2 | contig 31420 bp, 15 predicted proteins | sample InSIn3gowninarea_FD_83862 | JGI IMG/M metagenome (GOLD analysis project Ga0115848, IMG submission 83862) | reverse complement strand
GAACACTGTCCGTAGAATGTTCCTTCTCTGTTAATAAGAGTTGAAGCTTGGTTTAATCTACCTGGGTATGCATCAGCTTTGATACCTAAAGCTGGACAAGCGTAAGAGTGTATTACATCACCACTTGTTATTATAAATCTAACGTGAGTTATTTCTGGTAAAATAACTCTTTCATCAACATCAAGCATTCTTAAAGCTCCATCTTCTAGATCTGATTCTGGTACTAGGTATGAGTCATATTCTATAAATTCCCCGTCACTATCTAAGAAATCTGGATATTGGTAACTTCAGTATCATTGATGTCCTTCTATGTATAATGTCATATTAATGTCACTAACTTCATCCATTAAGTATAGTAATTTGAAAGATGTAAAAGCTATAAAGATTAATATTAATCCTGGTGTAATAGTTCAAATTAATTCAACTAATGTTCCGTGGCTTACATATTTATTACTTATACCTGATTTAGAGTACATAAATTTTACTATTATAGCTGTTAATACTCAACCTACTGCAAATAATATTATTATTAAATAAAACATGATATTATCATGTAATTCTACTAATGCTTCCATTTGAGGACTTGCACTGTCTTGGAAGTATAAACCTCAAGGTCTAGGTGCATCACATAATTCGAAAAAGTTTTTTCATATTGAGATCATTTTTTTTTTAGTTTAAATTTTACTTATTTATATTAACTACTAATAAACCTATGATAATATCATGTGTGTATCAAAGTTAGTTAATCATAAATATAGTAACTATATTATATATAAACATACATATTAAATATATTTAACGTTTTTTATAGTAGCGTTTTTACGTTTTAGCGTTTTTATTTTAAATATATATATATTTAAAATAAAAACGTTACATTAATAATAAAATGCTTCCGTAGTATAGCGGATAATAGTAATAAAGCGCGGCAATAATTTTATCCATTATACATTTTGTTTAGCGTTTTTATTATTATATAAATAATAAACCGTATACATAGCTTCTAAATATTAAAATTAATTTTGTTAATTGATACACTTAGACTAATTTGCACTTAAAATATAAATTAATTAAGTTAGCTGTATATATATACTATAAAGTCTCGATATCGTTATCGTTATAACGATAACGATATATTGTGATACATATAAGCGGGTTCCTGTGTGTACACATGTAACTAAACAAAAGCAAGTAAGTGGGTTAATAGTTCGCAGTATATAATTAAACATATGTTTTTGTTTATTATAACTGATAGTTTCTGCTAATTACCATGTCTTTTACCTTATTGAGAACGTTTAATGACGTTATTAAACGCTAAATATCTTACTTAATTGCACCTGACTTTCCTATAAAATTAGGTTAAATATTAGTGAAATAAATATCAACAATTTAATCACACTAATATTAACTAACGTTTACCAGTGTAGTATGTATCACATATATTAAATTGAAAAAAACATTATATTAAGTAATTTAACGGTTTTATACGTTTTTATTGATTATTCATTATAATTTAGTTATGTATAAACGTGTTGTAAATAAAGAAACAAATTTAGGTAATATGTATTTTGAAAATACGTATAATAATACTAATATACATACGAAAACAAAAGTTACTTGGTTAATAAAGTAAAAAGGTACTAATTGAGGCATTATTACTAATAATATATAATACAAACCTGTATCATTAATTAATTAAAATTGAACATCGGCGAAAAAAATTGAATACATGAAAAAATTGACATATTAATTTGTATATTAATAAGGTTTTTATTGCATATTACGGTTTTAATATTAAATCCCTTAAACGTTTTTATTTAAATAAATAAAAACGCTAAAACGTGATAAAAACGCTAAATAAAATGCTAAACGCTATAAAAAAACGCCATAAAAACGCTGTTATATGCTGTATAGCTGCAATAACTGTAACTGTGTAAGTAAATTATAATTACTTTTAGCGTATGGTCTCTGAAGAACCATAATTACTTAAATTTTCAAAGTTTTAAACCAAATTTTTTGGTTTAAGCCAAAATATATATCTTCTCAAAATATATATCGAAAATAACCCCATTGATAAGGTTTGGCGTTTTTATTCGCTGCGTTTTTATTGGCTTAAAATAATAAAACGTATATACGCTAAAATAAAACCGTTAAGTAAAGAGATTCCTGCTGATAAACCTAAATCGTAGAATATTTTAACGATTAACTTTTTATAGACGTTTTAGGTGTTTCCAGCAATTAGCTAAAATTAAAGCTGGCATAATTTTACCAGCTAGAAGGATACTTCCTCCTAAAGGTGATTCAACGTGAGCTTTTAAAAGTCAGGTATTTAGGAAGATAGTTGGAGTTTTAACTGCAAATGCAATAAAAATACCATAAAATAAAAATAATTGAGTAAAATAGTTGAAATTAGTTTTACTTAATGCATCGAAATCTGTACTACCCATTATCGATGACATAGTTAATATAGATAGCAATAAAAATAATGAACCTAATAATGTGTATAAGAATAAATAGAAACTTGCTCTAACTTTATTGCTTGAACCAAACAACCCTATTAATATAAATAAAGGTGGAAGAATACTTTCAAAGAATATATAGAATAATAAAATATCCAACACTAAGAAAACTGCTAATAATAAAGTTTCAAGTAATAAAATAATTATTACATAACTTTTTATATTTTCTGATATAGATGTTCAGTTACTCAATAGTGATATAGGTGTTATTATTGTAGTTAATAAAACAAAATATATAGATAATCCATCTACCCCTAAATATATGTGAAAGTAACTTACTTCATGGTATTCTTGTACAAATTGAAATTGGTTACTTGAAAAATCAAACAATATAAATATAATTAATGATATAAATAAATTAATTATCGATGCTGATAAAGCTATTTGTTTAATTTGTTTTGATCTTGAATTTTCAAAATAAGCGTTTTCTGATAAAGCTATCTCTCCATTACCGGCTAAAGTAACATTGTTCGTACGAACTTGTTCGCTTGTTAATATAATTAAGATACCAACTAGTGGTACTAATAATAAGGTTAATAATAACATGGTTTAATTTTTAAAATATTTCTCAAACATAGACCTCTAAATCCTTTATGATGTATTAAGCGTTTTTAACGTTTAACACACAAAGATTTTTAGTAACACCATAAGTATCCTTATGGTAATAGAAAATAATTGTACAATTTAACGTATTTAGCGTTAAACGTTTTTAGTTTAACGTTTTTTTATAGCGTTTTTATTTTAAATATATATATATTTAAAATAAAAACATTAAATAATAAAAAAACGCTAAACGCTATAAAAAAGTGCTTTTCTAATACATTGTTTTTCAAGTATAGACCAATAAATCCATAATAACTACTTCATATATGCATACCTTGAAAATAAAGATTAAATGTTTTTTATTTTTTCTTATTAAAGATTCGAACTTTAATCAAAATATTAGGAATATTCTGCTCTACCTTTGAGCTAATAAGAATCTATTGTTTGTTTTATATTTTATCGTTATTTAACGATAAAATATAAACCGAGTTAAATAACGTTAATGTTCAATTTATTTTTTAACTTGTGTATAGAATTCGTTTATACTGTTTTCAAAGATACCTGCCATAGGTACTAACACTATAAAGAAGAAGAAGTAAAAGAATGTAGCAAGTTGTCCTATTTCGATGAATGGTGATTCAACGTGTTTAGCACCTAATACTAATAATAATAATAAGTTAGCTACAAATAAGAAAAAAATAGTTTTGTTTAAAGGTTTAAATTGTATTCCTCTTAATTTACCTAAATCTGCAAAAGGTAAAGTTAATAAAGCTAAAATAGCAGAGAACATAGCAATAACACCTAATAATTTGTTAGGGATACTTCTAAGTATAGCATAGAATGGTAATAAGTATCATTCAGGAACTATAGCTGGTGGAGTTTGCATAGGGTTAGCCATTACGTAATTTTCACTATCACCTAAAACATTAGGCATAAAGAATACGAATAAAGATAATACTCACATAAAGATAAAGATAGTTATTAAATCTTTAAATATAAAGTAAGGATGGAAGGCAATTTTATCATAGTTACTTGATATACCTAAAGGGTTATTAGATCCTGCACTGTCATGTAAAGCAATTAAATGCATTAATGCTAAAGCAGCTAATACAAAAGGTAATACAAAATGTAATGAAAAGAATCTGTTTAATGTAGCATTGTTTACAGAGAAACCTCCTCATATGAACTCAACTATATCTTGTCCTACTCAAGGTATTGCACTCATTAAATTAGTAATAACTGTTGCACCTCATAAACTCATTTGTCCGTAAGGTAAAACGTAACCTAAGAAAGCAGTAGCCATCATTAATATGAAAATAACAACACCTATTGTGAATGTTAATGTTCTAGGTGCTTTGTATGATCCGTAGTATATGTTTCTACCTATATGTAGATATACTAAGAAAAAGAAAGCTGAGGCTGTGTTTGCGTGTAAGTAACGGATTAATCATCCATTGTTAACATCTCTCATAATGTGTTCAACTGAATTAAATGCTTCTAGTACATTAGGGTTATAATGCATAGCTAAAGTTACACCAGTTATAATTTGTATAACTAATGATAATCCTAATAATGAACCAAAATTTCATCAATAACTAATATTAGATGGTGTAGGTGAATCAATAACAAAATCTGTAGCGGGTTTTAATAACGGATGACGTTTTAAAATTCTCATAATTTTTAATTTTAATTTTTATTTTTTATATTCTTTTTTTTAACTATATTGCACAATTATCATGTTAAGCTTGTTAAACCTAATTTATACCTAATATGTATGTATATAATTACATAATTATATCGTATATATATTAAGATGATTGCGTAAGGTGAAAGTAGTATAGTAAATTTAAAAATACCTATGTGTTGTGAATATTCCACTTAACATATATTTAATTTAATTTTACCTTATCCCATAGCAAATATACGAATACTTGTGGGACAATTTTCTTTTAACGTAAACTTTCTTGCGATAGCTTTTATTTTTTGTTAGAAATTATCCAAATCACTTTATAACTTATTATAGTAGTTACATAGCTCATAAAATTGAATAAATTAACATAATTAATGAAGAATAATGGATTTGAACCCTTAACCTGCCGTGTGTAAAACGGCTGCTCTACCGATTGAGCTAATTCTCCTTATATCTTTAAAAATATTTAAATTTTTTACATTTTAACGTGATCAGGATTCGAACCTAAAACCCCATGTCCGTAGCATAGCATTATACCCTTTAACTATCACGCTTTGAGCGGTAAAAACGATAAACGTTTAATAACGTATAAGTAATTATGTATAGCGTTTTTATTTAAAATATATATATATATATATTTTAAATAAAAACGTCGAATAAATCTTAATGAGACCACCTGGATTCGAACCAAGAACTCAAAGTTTGAAGCTTCTTATTTTGCCATTAAACTATACTCTCTTTTTACAACGTTTTGACGTTTTTTATTCTTAAGGATAATAATAAAAATCTGTATCTAAGATTATTATTTTACATAGTAAATACTATATATATACATGTATATTAATTTAATAAATACAATCTTGTTTAACGTTTTTATAGCGTTTTAACGTTTTTATTTATTTAACGTTTTTATTTTAAATATATTTATATATATATTTAAAATAAAAACGCTATAAAAACGCTGAAAAACGTGATATATATATATTTGAAATAAAAACGCTATAAAAAGACGCTAAATAAAAACGAAGAAAAACAAAACCAAGAAAAATTTAATAAAATTAATGAGAATACTCCCTAAGCATGTTTTGCGTAATGCAATAAATTTAATCATTATCATTATCATACGATAATGATAATGGCAAGTATATAAAGAAACTATTCCGGATTTATAGCTGTATACCAAAGAGAATAATGGATCGGAAAGGTAAGACCTCATAGGCACTTTTGTAAATATCTTTCGTTGTTTTTTAATAATCACTTAAAACATTTTATTAAAAAAAGAAAGAATATGGAAACTAACCAAAACTTGATAGTGACAAGATGGTATGTTCGTTCAAACTCTTAGAGAAATTAAGTAATCAACGAAGTGAATTGAAATATCTTACTAACTTCAGGAATATAAATCAAACGAGATTCTATGATTAGTGTGAACGAAAGTAGAAATGCCTATAATATAAAAAAACATTTGTAATAAATGTAAATATATAGTTTAAGTAAAATGGAATGATGTTCTGTTTGAATAAAGGGGAACCTTCCTCTAAGGCTAAATATGGTATATAAGCGATAGCATATAGTACCGTGAGGGAAACTAATGAAAGAGTAGTTTTATAAGCAGCTTGAGTTAAAACGTAAAAGTAAACGAAAGCGTACCTTTTGCATAATGGGTCAGCAAGTTAATATTAGATGCGAGCAATTTTGCCCAGATAAACCAATTATGAAATAATGAATTAGTATCTAAAATTAGACCCGAAGCCTAGTGATCTTACCATGGTCAGGGTTATAAAAGCCCGCACGGGTTATCGTTGCATAGATATCCGAAGAACTGTGGTAAGTTGGTGAAAGACAAAACTGACTAGGATAGCTGGTTTTCCGCGAAACCTATGTAAGTAGGTAATTCAAAAAAACATCATAGCAGGTACATAATTGACTCTCAGACTAAAGCGAACGAATAATCGTTTATGCTTTGTATACATCGGGGGATTTGACCATCCTATCGGAGAGAAGTCGTAATCGGAATGGCAATGATTAAAATTGAATAATCGGACATAGTACGATAAGGTTGTATGTCTAAAGGGAAACAGCCCAGAACAAGAGCTAATAAGGTTCCAAAATTATTATTAAGTGAAATTAAGGAAGTTATTATTAAATACGTCCAGGGAATAGGCTTAGAAGCGGCCATTTTTTAAAGATCTCGTAACAGAGCACTGGTTTAATGTTTTTTTATAAAAAACTTATTTTAACGGCAATTAGTGTAAAAGCTAATTTGCCGTAAGTTAATAGCGCCGAAAATATAACGGATCTAAATAATATACCGAAACCTTGTCCATCTGCTTTACCATATATTAAGCGTTTTAACGTTATATGATGGACAGATGGGGTAGCGGAACGTTGGGCAAATCTTAGAAAGTGTCTTTTCAAGCCACTTAATTAGATTACCCAAGTGACAATGCTGGCATGAGTAACGAAAAAGGGATTATCCCTCGCCTTAAGCTTATGGCATTCGCTTAAAGTAACGGCCTCTAAGTTCGTTGTCCTAAAGGATAGAACGATGAGAAAAATCTATCATATATTAACAACCTTTATTAACTAAAAAATATGTCGAAATTCTATAACAAATAAAAAAGCTGAATAAGATGATATAAGTTTTAGAAATTCGGATAGTTACATATCATTTAGATAAAAGTGAAAAGGTTCTGGAAAAAGATATATGTTTATTTAGAGTATTTACTCTAAATAAAAACTAGATACCGTACCTAGGCACCTTTAAGTAAGCAAGTAGAGTATACGAAGGCGTTGAGCTAACAATCATTAAGGAACTCGGCAAACTAACTCGCGTAACTTCGGGATAAGCAGGGCCATTCCTTCACATTAATATGTGATAAAGAAGAGGAGGCATAGAATAGTGTTGTACGACTGTTTAATTAAAACAAAGCACTTTGCGTAAGATGTAAAATCAAAGTATTGAGTGTGATGTCTGCCCTATGTCGGCTGGTTAACGGATTTGCTTAATCGACTAAAATAGGTTAGGCTTTGAAGGAACCCCCGATCAATGGCGGCCTTACCTATAAGGGTCCTAAGGTAGCGGAATACCCTGGCCGTTAAATGCGGTCTTGCATGAATGATTTCACGATACAACAGCTGTCTCAATGATTGGCTCAGTGAAATTATAATAGCAGTGCAGATACTGCTTACCTCTAGTCAGACGAGAAGACCCTATGCAGCTTTACTGTTACTAATTATTGGATATGATTTAACTAGTTTGAGTGAATAAGGTAGTTGGTAAGATATAATTGGAACACCTTTACTTAGTTTGTCATATATGTAGAATATGTCTGTACATCATTAAAAGTGATGCAAACATCAAAATTGATGTTTGGATGTAACCCATCTACGGGCTAACTCTACACAGCTAATCCTATTTGGAATAGTGAGCATTTGAACCTTTATTGGTTTAATTGTTCGGGAAACAGTTGTTAGTAGACGGTTTATGCGGGGCACAGATCCCATAAAGAGTACCTGGGAATGTCCAAAGTTAATTTCGTAAAATTGCAGCGCTATGCGTTGCAATTAAACATTAATGCCGGAGTTTAGCTCCGTCACATTAATGTTTTTTATTTTTAATTTGTTATTGGTCAATAAAAAAAACGTTGTAAAACGTTTTTACTGGCTAATCCATTTACATTTTCTATTAGATTAGATTTATTTTTTTTGAAGTAAGATTTTGACTATATGGAAAATAGATGTAAAAAAAACATTAATTTATAGTTTTGTTTTTAGTTATTTATAATTAGAGATGTTAGCGTTTTATATATAAATAAAACGTGCATGATAATTATAATTTGATTTTTATTTTTACTTAGAAAGTTTAATGGCATAATCTTGCTTTACTGTTTGACATACAAGTCTATCAGTCGCGTAAGCGGGGCATATGATCACAAGATGCAGAAAGGAAAGGTCTTGGATTTTTGAAAAAGCTACGCTAGGGATTAACTGTTAGTCCTCCTTTGTTATTTTATAGTATTTAACGTTTTTGCGTTACGTCTATATTGTTTAACCATAGGTAATTTAATTGGGTAAATTTCAAAAAAAATGGACTATGTCCGTCGATTTGAAGCGAAGCATCTAACGATGAACGTTCAAAGACTAGAAGGTGAGTTTAAGATAATCTAACGTTTTTAACGCTAATGTAAAATAGGTAAGATAACTTTAACAATAACCCTTTTAACAACGCCCAGCTTCTAATCCACAAATTTTTAGTTAATAACTATATATATATATAATAATTTACAACGTTGCCTATATTTTTCTAATACGCTATACGCCAGCGTTTTTTATTATTCTATAGAATAATAAAAACCTAAGCAGAGTAGCGTAAAATCTTAACGAACTCCGTTAACTGAACATATATTTAATATATATATGTAAAAAAAAATTTTTTTTACGATTGAGTTCCAATCGTTGTTTTATCGTTTTTATATAAAATTTTAGCTTTCTGTATGAAAGCATTTTTTTTTAAGACGTCAAAAGATTAATACAATATATTAAATAATGAACAATTTAGAAACAAAAGACAAAAATTTAGCTTTAACTTTAAAATCTACTAAAAACAATAAAATAGAAAACAATGTAGAAAATAAAGACATTAAAGATAAAGCATTAAAAGTAGTCGGAAAGAATAAACACTTTTCTCCAGCAAATAAAGAGTGAAAAAATAGTACATATGCTTATAATAAAAACAGTATAAGATCTATCTCAGTTTTAGATAAAATGGCAGGAAAAATGATTAAAGGTTATTTTAACTTAAGTAATAGTAAAAAAATTGCGAGAAGTAAACGTATGCGTACTTTAATAAGACGTTCTACTGTTAAAAGATTGTTTGTAAGTAAACCAGAAATTAAACAAACTAGTGACAAAGTAATGATTACAGTATATACTTTTGATAGAGAAAAACAATTCTACATCAGAAAATTATATTTTTACAATAAAAGTTTAAATCTATATAAATTATGATTAAACAAAACATTATCATTAGTTAACATAAATGGAAACCGTTCTATAAAAGGTAGAAATATACATTTAAACAAAATGTTAAAAAGAACAGCTAACCCTCTTTATGTAAATTCATTAACTACTAATAAAGACTCAAAGTTAATGTCTACTAGTCGTAATATAAGAAATAAAACTTACATACATAAACTTTTATTAAAAAAAGTATCTTTACTAAACCATCCTTTTTTATCTATACTAAGAAAACGTCAAGCGAAACGTAGCTCTATAATACAAAAAAGAGCTAACCTTATATTGTTAAATAGAATTAGAAAAAATTATTTTTCTAAACTTTTTGCTAAAAAATTAGGGTTATCGTTAAGAAAGAACCGTTTATCTTATAAACGTTTTATAAATAAACCTTCGAGAAAAACTCGTTTATTTAGACGTAATGCTAATGTTGCTAACTTTTCAAAAACATCTGTAAGATCTAAAATACGTATTCCTTATTTTAATCTTAAATTAAAAAATGAAATGAAATTTTTCTTTTTCAAATTAGCTTATGTTAAAAAATTTGATTATTTACGTAAACTATTTTTCTTTTCATTTATGAAATACGCATTATCTCTTTTCCAAACAAAAGTAAATGTATATAATAAAGCGGAACATAATAATGAATTAATATTAGAATTTACAGTAAGTAACCCAGAAAAAAACAATTTAGCAACAAAATACTATAAAGTAGTAAAAAACTATTCTAACAATAAATTAAAACTTATCCAAAGAATAAATATGGAGCTATTACAATTTTTAGATTTAACATTAGAGAATAATAACCATAGCGAGAAAACTAATAATAAAGAAAAAATATATTCTTTATATGAATATTTCAAAGCTAATTATTTCCTATTGTTTATTAGAAAATCTTTAAAAAAAGAACTATTAGCGTTAAATTATTATACTAAATTTATGATAAACCAATATAAATTTGGTAAATTCTTACCTGGTTTAAAACTATTAATTAGCAAAATATATTCTAAAAAAGTAGAATTAAATTTAGTTAATTTAAAATACCCACATTTAAATAGTGATATTTATACAGAATCTATAGCTACTAAATTAAAAAAAAAAGCAGGTTTATTAAAAGTTTTAAGAAGATCTTTAAATTTAGCTAGAACACCGTATAAATTCTTTTCTGTTAATAACGCAGCTAATTTAAATAATTTAGATAATCTAAGTATATTTGAATCTTTAAATGTAAATAGCGGGGCTCCGTCAAACATTGAAGATAATAAATTAGGGAATGTTATGGGTAAAGACAAAATGGATGTAATATTAAATAAATTATATCCAAACTCGCTTACTCAAAGTTTTAATCTAAATTCATTTATTGCGTTAGCAAGTGAAAATAGTTTAACGTTTTCTAAAGAAAACGCTAACAAAGCAGAAAAAGTTGATAACTCAATCGCTCATTCAACAGATATGCTTAATCTTAAAAAAGCAGGAGTGGTAGCTAAAAATGTGAAAGTTTTAAATCAAATTAGATATAAATGAGTAACTGGAGTTAGATTAGAAGCCGCAGGAAGATTAACTAGACGTTATACTGCATCTAGATCTGTTTTCAAATTTAGATATAAAGGTAATTTAAAGAATATTGATTATTCTTTAAAAACAGATGTTATAAAGAAGAATATCTCAACAATTATGTTGAGAAATCAAGTTCAACCAAATTTACAATACAGTTTCGCTAAAAGTAAAAGACGTATAGGAGCTTTTGGTATAAAAGGTTGAATTAATAGTTATTAATATATCAACATATTATGCCAAAATACCTTTACGCAAATATATATATACATAGTAAACGGAGCTTTAAATTTTTTAGGTTAATTTTATTAACCTAAAAAATTAATCCGCTATAAAGATTAGATGAAGAAATAGTCTGAGCCACTTTGCAAAAAGTGGAAATAAAAGATAAAGAGCTTTTATGATAACAAATATGAACAGGCTAATTGCGCCAGAGAGTTCAAATTGGGTGCGCAGTTTGGCACCTCGATGTCGGCTTAGCTCATCCACATGAATGCAAGAGTCATGAAGGGTACGGCTGTTCGTCGATTAAAGAGCTACACGAGCTGGGTTAAATACGTCGTGAGACAGTATGGTTTCTATCTTCTAGAGGAAAAAAGAGTAAAAAAAGGATAGCCCCTTCGTACGAAAGGAGTTGGGTATATTAACCTCTGGTTTACCTGTTGTTTATGTGCCCAATATTAACTTTATTAGTAGGTATTTAATTTATCTTATGGTTATACCGCATGGTAACATACGGTATTTGCCGTAAAAAATTATTTACGTGAAAATTTTGAAATATCTCGCGTTTTTAACATGAGATATCGGGATGTTACTTACACTTAAGTAGATTTATAGCATAGGCATGGCAGGAAAGCTATGTTGGTTCAAGATAAGCGCTGAATGCATATAGGCAGGAAACTTACCTTTGGATACTCATAAGTAAAGTAGTTTAACACTACTAAAAATTTTATCGCATTTGCGATATATATAGGCTTTAGCTTCAAGGATTTTAATGTCTTTAGGTATAAAGTACTAATTTTACCAATAAATAAAGAAAACAGGGTTTCCCTGTTTTTTTTATTAATTCACTATTAATTACGCATTAAGCAAACATATTATTTTACATTGAGAGTTCTAACGTTTTTAAGGTAAAAAAAAAGCGGCTAAACTAAAGCCGACCCCTGTGGGTGTTGGCCTCAGTAAAACTGAAGCCTGGTTAGCATAAAAGCAATGCACCCGTTTTGTAATCGGAAGAAGTAAGTGCGATACTTACACTGGGCTCATTAAACGTTGAAAAACGTTAAACAAACAATGAACAAGTGATTACGTTTTTTTATTATTGATTAATAATAAAAAAACGCCATAAAGAGTCATTAGTTTAATTGGTAAAACCCCTTCTTGTCGAGAAGGTGTTCTCGGATCGACGCCGGGACGACTCGTAACTGGTTTAATCATTTATACGTTTTTACAGCGTTTTTATTTATTTAAACGTTAAAACGTCAATAAAAACGCCATATAGCGTTAAAAAAATATTAAAAGGCTATAGCTTAATTGGTAAAGCAAGCTGCTCATGATAGCTGAGATGAGTGTTCGATTCATTCTGGCCTTAGTTAACGTTTTAATTAAGCCGTTTATTTATAGCGTTTTAACGTTTTTCGAAAAACGCTGAAAAACGTCTATAAAAACGTAGCATATAAAACGTAGACAAAACCGTACTTTATATTAGTACGCTATACAATATTAATGTATAAACCCCTTAGTAAGTGTTATGTTAAACGTTTTTAACGTTAAATGTAAAACTGACAAAATTGAATTATTTTTATTGAGTTTGATGATGGCTCTGAATGAACGCTGTCCAAATGCTTGACACATGCTAATCGAACGTCAAAGTTTTTTGTAGAATTAATTTTTACAAACTATTTTGAAGTGGTGTACAGGTGAGTAAATGATTTTTGGGCTACCTTAAAGTAAGGCATAAAAATTCCTTATAAATTATATAATATATATATAAAGAAGCTAATAAGTTTCGCTTTAAGATGCTTTTAATCTCGGGAAAGTAGTAGTTAAGGTAATGGCTTAACTAGCGTAAAGCCCGTAGTCGAGACTGAGAGGTCGATCGACCACATTGGGTCTGAAAAAACCCCAATACGTATAGTACAGCAGTGAGGAATATTGGTCAATAGCCTAACGGCTGAACCAGCAACTTGGAAGAATGAGAAACATAAATGTTGTGTTTCAGTGGTTTACCCACATAAAGTTCTAGATAGAATATTGATAATGACAGCTTTCTATCTATGTGTCTTGACAAACTAACGTGCCAGCAGTCGCGGTAAGACGGTAAAGACTAGTGTTATTCATCTTTAATAGGTTTAAAGGGTACCTAGACGGTAGATTTTGCCCCCAAAGGGAACGGATCTTCTAGAGTTTTATGTGAGAGGTAAGATTTAGTATTAACGGTGGAGAGATGAAATTCTTTGATACTGTTAGGACTGGTAACGGCGAAGGCAATCCTTTATGTAAAAACTGACGTTGAGGGACGAAGGCTTGGGTAGCAAACAGGATTAGATACCCTAATAGTCCATGCAGAGAATTATGAGTGCCATAGGTTAGATTTAATTTGATCTATAAATGAAAGTGTAAGCATTCCACCTCAAGAGTAATGTGGCAACGCAGAAACTGAAATCATTAGACCGTGTCTGAAACCAGTAGTGAAGTATGTTATTTAATTCGATAATCCACGAAAAACCTTACCACAATTTGTATATTCTTAATTGATTACAAGAGCTGCACGGCTGTCTTCAGTTGATGTCGTGAGATGCAGGTTAGCTCCAGAAATCAACGCAAACCCTTGCTTTATTTTTTATATAGAGCAGTTCTCTAATATATCGGATAAGATAACAGGGACTAAGACAAGTCATCATGACCCAAATATTGTGGGCTATAGACGTGCCACGTATACCTATACAAAGGGAAGCAAAAATGCGAATAGCGAGCTAATCCCCAAAATAGGTTATAATATGAATTGTAGTCTGTAACTCGACTGCATGAATAAGGAATTACTAGTAATCGTGAATCACCATGTCACGGTGAATTTTATCTCAGATAGGTACTAACCACTCGTCAGGCGCTGAAAGGAGTATGTGCAATAAGTTTGGTTACTGTTAGCTTTTATTAGAAAAGAGATTTCTATATGTTAGCAAATAATCTTCGTATGCGTGACTTTGATTGGTGTTAAGTCGAAATACGGTTCGTGTAGTGGAAATTGCACGGGACTGATTAACATTAACAATACACAAAAAAAAAGGAAGGTTCCGTTTGTGGGTATGACGGGTTGAACTGTAAATTCAATAGCTAAGGCTGTCAAAGGTTCAAGTCCTTTTCTTCCTATTGTATTAACGTTTTTGTTATTATTATTGTTATTATTATTATTATTATTATTATTATTATAATTATTGTTATTAAACCTTTAAGGTTAGTTAACGATAAGCGAAGCGTAGCTTCGTCTACTAAATCATATTCTTATTAGCTTAATGGTAGAGCGGGATACTTCTAATATTCTGATTCAAGTTCAAGTCTTGAATAAGAAGTTTTACTAATAGCGTTTTATAGCGTTTTACTTTTTTATTATTATTTTTAACGTTTTTTTAACGATAAAAATGTTATAATAATAAAATTCTCACTTTGTCTTTTTTTGAATATACATTGTTAAAAACAATCAAATTGTTTATTTTTTGATGGCGTTTTTTTATACGTTTAAACGTATAAAAACCCGTTATGCGCGTCAAAAAATGGAAAACTCATAAATTAAAAAAAATTTTTATATATTTTTACGTTAAATAACGAAATGATACAAGCAGCAAAAATTATAGGAACAGGTATGGCTACAACAGGTTTAATCGGTGCAGGAATTGGAATTGGTGTAGTTTTCGGTGCATTAATATTAGGTGTAGCTAGAAACCCTTCACTTAGAGGACAATTATTCTCATACGCAATTTTAGGATTCGCTTTCTCTGAAGCAACAGGATTATTTGCTTTAATGATGGCATTCTTATTATTATACGTTGCCTAATTAAAATACAGAATTTTTAAAATTAATCAATATAAAAAAAGGAATGTATTATCCCTAAATATTGAAGGTTAATAAAATTAACCTTCAAAATTAATCTATAAAAAAGAATTTTTATATTTAAATAAATTTAAACAAAGCCGCCCTAGAAATAGGGCATATACCGATTTAAGTTTACTTAGATCGGTAAAGCCTTCATAGCTCAATGGTAGAGCGAAATACTGTTAATATTTTGATAGATGTTCGATTCATCTTGGGGGCTATAACCACAACAAATAAGTGTTTTACTGCGTTTTTATTTATATTTATCTTAAAACGTTAAAACGCTATAAATAAAAACGTTAAACGCTATGTAAGGTTAGCTTTTTAATTGTTAGGTATAAAGGGGACATAGTTTAACTGGTAAAACTGCGATTTTGCATATCGTTATTTCAGGATCGAGTCCTGATGTCTCCATATACGTAAAAATACCTAAAGATTATAATACTCATAACGAAAACGCGTTAAACACTAACGATAGCTCGAGAAGCTCAATTGGTAGAGCGGAACACTGAAGATGTTTAGGTTATAAGTTCAAGTCTTATCTCGAGCACTTAGCCTTTTTTTTTTATTATGGAAAATAATAATAATAATAATAAAAAAACGTTAAAAATAATAAAAAAACGCAGTAAAACGCCAACTATAAAAAAAGCGTTTAAATAGGCATGCTGGAATTGGTAGACAGTTTCCACTTAGGATGGAATGGTTTTATATCCGTACAAGTTCAAGTCTTGTTGCCTATACTAATATGTTGTAGACTAATCGGTAAGTCGTGAATTTTTGGTATTTATTATTGAGTGTTCGAATCACTCCAACATAATTATATTAGAGTTTAACGAAGCTCTTAATGATTTTATAAATTTTTAATATACAACCTTTTTTGGCGTCAAAGGTGGATATAGTTCAATTGGTAGAACAACTGTATGTGGCACAGTAAGTTCCCTGTTCAATTCAGGGTATCCTCCCTATAGTCTATAAACGATTTAATTCTAAATTTCCCTATATTTATTTAGAAATTAGCAGTGTATTGCTAATTTTATGTTGCCTAACACGCAGTAAAAAGGAATTATAGCCCGAGTAGTTCAATCGGTTAGAACATTAATTTCATGCATTAATAATGAGAATTCGAATTTCTCCTCTGGCTTAGTAGCGTTTAACGTTTTTATTTTTAACGTATTTTACCTTATAGCTTGTTTCACTACTTTAACGTTAAATACCATTAAGTTTATTGCAGGAATAATGAATAAAATTTTATTTAAATTATATGGACTTAAATTAGTTAATAACTAACTAATAATAATGCGGATTGATGTAATGGTAACATAATTGGCTCATGCCCAGTATATAAAGGTTCAAGTCCTTTGTCCGCACACCATATAACATAGTGTTAACGTTTTAGCGTTTTTATAGCGTTTTTATTTTAAATATATATATAAATATATTTAAAATAAAAACGTTAAATAAATAAAAACGTTAAAACGCCATAAACGTCATAAAAGTCCGAGTGCTGGAATTGGTAGACAGGGCGAACTTAAGATTCGCTGATTAATTATCGTAAACGTTCAAGTCGTTTTTCGGATAAAATTATACGTTGTTTTAACAAGTAATTACTAAAATATGGCCCAAACCATTATGGAAATGATGGATGATCTCACTCTTAATATTAAATTTCTCAACCATTGTAAAAGCGTTAGACGTTTTTACAGCGTTTTACACTTTACATGGTATTTAATTTTAGGTAAGTTTAACCCTTATACGCTAGTAAAAAAGGGGGAGATTAATAAATTGATAGTTTTAAAATTAAGTTTATATGGTATATTAAGATTATTATTACCATTATTACCTAAAGCTTCTTTAAATTATACATTTATTGTATATATAATAGGAGTGGTTACAATAATTTATGCTAGTATTAGTACATTAAGAACAATAGACGTTAAAGAACTTATCGCCTATTCTTCAGTATGTCATGCTGCTGTATATTTAATTGCAATATTTAGTAACACTATACAAGGAATCGAAGGTGCAATAACTTTAGGGCTAGCTCACGGTTTTGTATCATCTGGTTTATTTATTTGTGCTGGAGGTGTTTTATATGATAGATCACACACTAGATTAATAACATATTATAGAGGTATAGCTCAATTAATGCCTATATTCTCTATTTTATTCTTTATACTTTGTTTAGGTAACGCAGGTACACCTTTAACTTTAAATTTTGTAGGAGAATTTATGAGTTTATACGGTACATTTGAAAGACTACCTTTATTAGGTGCTTTTGCTAGTTCTTCTATAGTATTTAGTGCAGCATACACTATGTTCATGTTTAACAGAATAGCTTTTGCCGGTACATTCTCTAAATATTTCAAAGTTAATATCCCTGATGTAAACAAAAGAGAATTTTCTATCTTGTTTATATTAGTTTTATTTACTGTTGCATTAGGTATATACCCTGCTCCTATCTTACAAGGTTTACATTACTCAGTATCATGTTTAATTTACAATGCACCTGTATATTAAATACAAGTATATCCTAAACGTTTTGATTGCTATAATAAAAAAATGCTATAACTTATTGGCTGAAAATATCTTTTTCATAAAGTTTTCTATGCGTTAAAGTATTTAACGTTTAGTATTTAGCGTATAACGTTTTTTATTGGCGTATATATATATATATATACGTTTAATAATCTTACGAAATATACCGTAACTTTAATTTAGTCTATAAGTTATATTTAATTAGTATCTTAACTGTCGTCTATATTATTATATAGTAATAATAATAGACGATAAAAACGGCCATAGGTTAATGGTAGACCGTTCGTCTTCCAAACGATGTGTGTCGATTCGAATTCGACTGGCCGTATAATAGGTATGTTTCTGCATGGCGTTTTTTCTACGTTTTTATACGGTTTAGGTGTTTTTCATTTATCACGTTTTTTTATTAAACGTTTTTATTTTATTTATTTAAATAAAACGCTAAACGCTATAAAAAAACGCTATACAATAAATTAGTATAAAAGTGTTTAGAGACCTTGATTTAATAGGTAAAATATGTGACTTTTAATCATTAATATATGGGTTCGAACCCCATAGGTCTTAAAGGCTCAATAGTCAAGTGGTTAAGACATAACTCTTTCATTGTTACATGCTTGGGTTCGATCCCCAATTGAGCTAAAATGAACTCAATATTACTTTATATAATATTGAAATAATAATATTTTATATTAATATTATAGTAGGTGTATTTAACCTAAGGAAAAGTCGCCATAGGTAAGGCAAGATATTTGCTAAATATTGTGTAATAAGCACTTGGATGTTCGATTCATCTCTTTTCCGTGAAACACGCTATATAGGAATATTAATACTATAATTATTGTATTCTTATTTACGTTTTTTTTTGTTATTGGCGTTTTTACGTTTAGCGTTTTATTTTAGCGTTTTTTATTATTTAAAAATAATAAAAAACGTTAAAATAAAAACGTCTAATAATAAGTAAACGCAAAAAACGTAAAATATGGTTCTTTAACTTAACAGGTAAAGTGCGTTCTTGATAAGGATGTTATTCAAGTTCAAGTCTTGAAGGAATCACTTAACTATATATTTATAAATTTATTTTAGGGTAATAGTAACTAAAAAGTGAACTTGCACTTATTTGAGGATTAACGTTTTATTATAACGTTTTTTGTTTTAGACGTTAAACGCTCAAGCTAGTATACGTTTGGCGTTAAAACGGAAAAAAGAGAATTGGCTGAGTGGTCTATAGCGGTAAGCTTGAAACTTATTGGGTTTTAATAAACCTCATCCGTTCGAATCGGATATTCTCTGTACAAATCTATATTGGCGTTAAATACCAGTTTAACGGTTTTCACGTTTTTTAATATTATTAATAAAAAAACGCTATCACATAACGGGTTAGAGCCAGGTTGGTTAGGCGCCTTATTTGGGTTGAGGAGTAGTTATGTTCGAATCATAATAACCCGAGAATAGTATCACGCTGAACTGCCGTTTAGCATGGACGAATCATTCGATATGACCAAAAAGTTGATTATTAACTTACGGCGTTTTTTATTGGGGTTTTATTATATATATTATATCACGTTTTTTTTTATTATTAATAAAAAAAACGCTATAAAAACGTTAAACGTAATAAAAAATAGCCTTTTTCACTAATTATTTAACAAATAACACTATTGTTAAATATATAAATTTTTATATTACGATTTATTTATCTACGTTTTCTACTACAGGGTTTCATCTCGATTTTTAGAAAACATTTTAATTAAATCGTATAAAGAGATAGGTTAAAAAACCATACCATAATAGAGCGATAACTACTTTAGTTACAATAATATTTTTTATCTCGATAACGTTTCTTTTTATACTATTAAGTATGAAATAAACATTATATATATATCGGTTAAACCGTTAAGTAAATTTAAACTAATTTAATCTTTTAAATGACAATCTTATTAAACAACGAAATAAATAATAGCCCATTAGACCAGTTTGCCATTAGAAACTTATTCAGTATTGATGCACCTATATTAGGTGATGCTAGTCTTTCATTAACAAACATAGGTTTATATTTAGTAATTTCTACTGTAATCCTTTTAAACTTATACTTAATCAGTAACAACTACAATAAAATAGTATCAAACAACTGAAGTGCAAGTCAAGAGTCAATATACGCAACTGTACATAGTATAGTTATAAACCAAATAAATGATAAAAAAGGACAAATGTTCTTCCCTTTCATATTTACATTATTCCTTTTCATTTTATGTAACAATTTAATCGGAATGGTTCCTTACAGTTTTGCTTCAACAAGTCACTTTGTGTTCACTTTCTCACTAAGTTTCACTATAGTGTTGGGTGCAACAATATTAGGATTTATATACCACAAAACTAAATTCTTCTCATTATTTGTACCTTCTGGTTGTCCATTAGGTTTATTACCTTTATTAGTATTAATTGAATTTATATCATATTTAGCTCGTAACGTATCTTTAGGTTTACGTTTAGCAGCTAATATCTTATCAGGTCATATGTTATTAAATATTTTAAGCGGATTTACTTATAACATAATGAACTCAGGATTCATATTCTTCTTCTTAGGATTATTACCATTAACATTTATTATAGCCTTTTCAGGATTAGAATTAGGTATAGCTTTCATCCAAGCTCAAGTGTTCGTAGTGTTAAGCTGTTCATACATAAAAGATGCATTAGAATTACATTAATCCTTTTTTTTATAAATTTAAACTTAAAAACTATGACGTTTTTAACGATAAATGCTATAAATAACATACATATCGTGTTTTTGGCGTTTTTATTAATCCATTTTTTTATTATTAAACGTTATAACACAAAGTGTGTTAAAATCAGTCTTTAAATGGCTTAATTACCGTTAGCTCAAGCCGTTAAAACAGTAGATCTGCAGGATTTTTTAATGCACACGGTAGAATAATAATATCGATTAAAAATAAAATTCTTCAGTTGTTTATTAGAGTAGTTAATAAATTATTTGTACATGTTAAATGCTGTAAATTTAATTTAAATGGTGGTGGTTAACGCCTTAAGGCGTTTAGCGTTTTATTTAGCGTTTTATTTTACGTAAAATAAAACGTAATAAAAAATGCCGATGCTACTATGAACCATTGTTATAACGTTTTTATTATATACATATATGTAATAAAAACGCCATGATGAGTACATAAAGGTTCAGACAATTTAAATTATTTAGGCGTTTTTTTATTATTATTCTTAAGAATAATAATAAAAAAACGTAGGCTACTAGGGATTATGCAGATGGTTCTGCGTTTTGATTGCAGATCATAAATTTGGAGTTCGATTCCCCCGTATCCCTTTTAATAATTCAAACTTTTATATAATATAGTGTGAATATTATAACGTTTTTTATTTTAGACGTTTAACGTTTTATTTATGACGTTTTATTTTACGTAAAATAAAACGCTAAATAAAACGCTAAAGGTTATAATAAAAATCGCCAACTAACACAGATTAAACCTGTGTCTCAAAAAGATTTGCTCAACTGGCAGAGCATTCGTTATTATAGGTATCGTGAAAAATATAATGCTGTTTTCGTAATTAGCGTTGTATAGTTGTTATGGCGTTTTTTATACGTTTAAACGTATAAAAAAACGTTAAAATAAACGCAGTAAAAACGCTTAATCATTTAACGAAATATATTTGTTCGAATCAAATATCTTTTATAATTATGTTAATATATTCAATTTTATTTTTATTAAGTTCAAACGCCGTTTCTTTGAGACGTGATAAATCTATACTTTATGCGAGAATCGTTATTACTATCTTGATATGTAGTTTTATTCTATGTATCAATAGTTATTATACAGATTTTCATGATAAAGGTTTAGGATTCTTTGGTGGATTTTATCAAACTTCCGCATTAACTCATACATTCCATTTATTTATATTCGTTATTACTAGTTTAATATTAGTATTAAATGCATTTTACCCTAGAAAAGTTTGAAGTGAAAAATTCAGTTCTCTAAATAAATTAGTTTCATATAAATTAGTTTATTTTAATAGCTTTATTTTAAACAAAATGTCAGAACAATTTAGAATTATAGAATATCCTTTATTAATCTTATTTGTAGTAATAGGTGGAGTATTTTTAATTTCAAGTAGTGATCTTATTTCCATATTCCTATCTATAGAATTACAAAGTTATGGTTTATATATTTTATGTGCTGTATACAGAAATTCAGAACAAGCTACTAGTGGAGGTCTAACATATTTCCTATTGGGTGGATTAAGTAGTTGTTTTATATTATTAGCTTCAGGATTATTATATGGGAACTCAGGTAATACTAGTTTTGATGGCCTATATGTTATTAATAACATATCTAATATTAGTGAAAACATGGTAAGCAATATTTTAACATCTATAAATTCACTATATGATAATTATTATATAAACTTTTCATTAGTTATAATGTCAACTGGTTTCTTATTCAAAGTAAGTGCAGCTCCATTCCATTTCTGAAGTCCTGATGTATATGATGCAATACCAACAATAGTTACAACATTTGTAGCAGTATTTGCTAAAATATCTATATTTGTCCTATTATTAGAATTAGTACATTACACAACTAATTTTTACGCAAGTCAAGCTCAAGGAGACATAATTAACCAAGTAGAAAATAATTCTTTATTTAATTATTCTTGAACTTTCACTTTACTATTAAGTAGTTTCCTATCTTTAATAATAGGAGCGGTTTTAGGTTTAACTCAATTCAGAATAAAAAGATTATACGCCTATAGTACTATTAGTCATTTAGGATTTATTCTTTTAGCATTAACAATAAACAGTGTAGAATCTATACAATCGTTTATATTTTATTTAATGCAATACTCAATTACTAATTTAAACGCGTTTATCATATTACTTACTGTGGGATATTCTTTATACTTATACGTAGAAAAAGAAAATAATCCAGGTGAAAACAAAGATAGCCAAATGGTAGACAAGAATAATTCACCTATACAGTTAATTAGCCAAATGAAGGGATACTTTTATATCAACCCTGTATTATCTCTAAGTTTAGCTATAACTTTATTCTCCTTTGTAGGAGTTCCTCCTTTAATAGGTTTCTTTGCTAAACAGATGGTGTTAAGCTCTGCTTTAGATAGCGGTTATGTATTTATGGCATTAATAGCTATATTAGCATCAGTTATTAGTGCATGTTATTATTTAGCAGTAGTAAAACAAATCTTCTTTGATAAATCAGATTATACAATTAATCCTGTTATAGAAAATTTATCATTAAAAGCAAATATAGTGAGAAATGCAAAAGTTCAAGAAAATATAAGTATTAATGCAAATAATATTACTTTATCTAGTTCGTTAACTACGGTAATTTCAGTATTAACATTAATAATATTATTCTTTATTTTTATACCTCAAGAGTGATTAAGTATGGCTAATATTTTAGCACTTATATTGTTTAATTGTTAAATGACATCAATAATCTTCTTTTTTATATTTATACCGATTTTAAGTATAATCTTATTATCAGTAAATTTTATCTTCGCACCTCACAAACCGTATAAAGAAAAAAAAACACCGTTTGAATGTGGTTATCATTCTTTCTTAAGCCAGAATAGAACTCAATTCACTATATCTTTCTTTATTTTTGCTCTATTATTTTTAATATTTGATTTAGAAATAGTACTTATCTATCCTTATAGTGTAAGTAGTTATGCAAACAATATATATGGTTTAATAGTAATGATTATATTTACATTAATATTAACAGTCGGGTTTATATTTGAATTAGGTAAAAACGCCTTAAAAATTGAATCCAAACAAAATATAGCATATAATGACAAATTAAATGCAGGTAAAACTAACCATAATTAAAACTTAGGTTTTAATTATAGTGTGGATAATATTTATATTAACTTTAATTATTAGTATACGCAGTAAACACCCCTATAAAGAAACGCAGTAAAAAAGGTTTAACATTGACGCTAATCGTTTTCCAATCGATTATTACAAAGATTTACAATGGTAATAAGGGAAAATGTTATACAAAAAAACAGGCTCGCCTGTTTTTCTACCGTTTATGCCTACAATAAATGCAGTGCTATACAAAAATCTAGCCAGGAATCTAGTAAAAATTCCCTTACATTTACTTTTACCTACAAGAAATATGACAGTAGTAAGAAATTACACTAATATATCTATAATGAATGAAATTGTAAGAGTTTGCTCCGGCAATATATTATGACAGTTAAAAGGCAATAACATTTATATATTAATATATATGTATATATATACATATCTAGCCATTCTTAGCTTATTGTTATTTAACAATGATAAGCACAACTTGGCTCGTGTGGCGTTTTATTTATCGCAAATCGCAAAACGCTGTATGTAGTTAAGCGAAGCTTTGCTTCGTTTAAGTTACATATATTTAGACATTGTTACATAAATATAAAAAAATATCATGAATTTATCACTAATCTTATTTATTATAGGAGTATTAGGGTTTGTATTAAATAGAAAAAATATAATCTTAATGTTAATTTCAATCGAAATAATGCTATTAGCTATTACATTTTTAATATTGGTAAGTTCAGCTAGCTTTGATGATATATTAGGCCAAACCTTTGCTATTTATATAATTTCAATAGCAGGAGCAGAAAGTGCAATAGGTTTAGGAATTCTAGTTGCATTTTATAGATTAAGAGGAAGTATTGCAATAGAATATAAATAATGTATTTAGCCATAATTGTATTACCATTATTAGGATCAATAGTATCCGGGTTTTTTGGTAGAAAAGTCGGAGTTAGCGGAGCACAAATAATAACAACAAGTTGTGTAATGTTAACAACATTCTTTTCTATAATTACTTTCTTCGAAGTAGGATTAAACAATATACCTGTTTCAATCCAACTGTTCAAATGAATTGACTCAGAATCACTTAATGTATTCTGAGGGTTTAACTTTGACTCATTAACTGTGTCAATGTTAATTCCAGTGTTAATAGTATCATCTCTAGTGCACTTATACTCAGTAGGTTACATGAGTCATGATCCACACAATCAAAGATTCTTCAGTTATTTAAGTTTATTCACATTTATGATGATCATCTTAGTTACAGCTAATAATTTTTTATTAATGTTTGTAGGATGAGAAGGTGTAGGTATTTGTTCATATTTACTAGTAAGTTTCTGATTCACTAGAATAGCAGCAAATCAAAGTTCTTTAAGTGCTTTATTAACTAATAGAGTAGGAGATTGTTTTTTAACAATAGGAATGTTTGCTATATTATGAAGTTTTGGTAACATAGATTACGCAACTGTATTCTCATTAGCTCCATTTGTTAATGAAAATATAGTTACTATTATAGGAATTTGTTTATTAATAGGTGCTATGGCTAAAAGTTCTCAAGTAGGATTACACGTATGATTACCTATGGCTATGGAGGGTCCTACTCCTGTTTCTGCTTTAATCCACGCTGCCACTATGGTTACAGCGGGTGTGTATTTATTAATGCGTTGTTCACCTTTAATCGAGTATAGTTCTACTGTATTAATCCTATGTTTATGATTAGGGGCTATAACTACAGTATTTAGTTCTCTTGTAGGTTTATTCCAACAAGATATTAAAAAAGTTATTGCTTACTCTACTATGAGTCAATTAGGTATGATGGTAATAGCAGTAGGTTTATCTTCATATAATATCGCATTATTTCATTTAGTTAATCATGCTTTTTATAAAGCACTTCTTTTCTTAGGTGCTGGTGCAGTTATTCACGCTGTAGCAGACAACCAAGATTTCAGAAAATACGGAGGTTTAAGACCATTCTTACCTTTAACTTATTCTGTAATGTTAATAGCATCTCTTAGTTTAGTAGCTTTCCCTTTTATGACAGGTTTCTATTCTAAAGATTTTATTCTTGAATCTGCTTATGGACAGTTTTACTTTTCTAGTACAGTAGTATACTTTATAGCCACTATAGGTGCTATGTTTACTACTTTATATTCAGTTAAAGTTTTATACTTAACTTTCTTAACTAACCCTTCAGGTCCGGTAGTTAACTACAAAATAGCTCACGAAGGTGATATTTTTATGAGTTTACCTTTAATTATATTAGCCGTATTCTCTATTTTCTTTGGGTACGTAACTAAAGATATCTTTATTGGTTTAGGTTCAGGTTTCTTTACTGATAATGCTTTATTTATTCATCCTAGTCACGAAATTATGTTAGATACTGAATTCGCTGTACCTAGCTTCATTAAACTATTACCTTTAATGTTCACTATATCATTAACTATATTAGCTATCGTATTATCAGAATTTTACCCTAAATTATTAATTTCTTTCAAATTCTCTAGATTTGGTTACAACATTTTCAGTTTCTTTAACCAACGTTTCTATATTGAACTATTTTACAACAAATACATAACTGATGTTGTATTAAAATTAGGAGGTCAAACTACTAAAGTTCTTGATAAAGGTTCTATTGAATTAATAGGACCTTTTGGTTTAGAAAAAGGATTATTATACTTAAGTAATAAAATGGCGAGCTTAGATACTGGAGTAATCACTAGTTATGCTTTATATATTTTAATTGGTTTAATATTCTACATATTAATTCCATATTTAACTATTAATAATTTACTAATTGTTGTTATTTTTGGACTGTTTAGTCTTATTTAACGATAAAAACGTGAGTATAAGTAAACTCCTCTATTGGTATGCTAAGGTGTAAAGCATGTGTTTGATTTTTTATAAGATATATGGCTGTTTTTTTACTAACTAATAGTCAGAATTATTTGACGCAGCTTTCATTCGATGGGTTTATAAAGGATAACTGTCATATACTTAAAGAATCGCTGTTACTTTTAAGATAAGTAAACGCCGGCATACTATTCTATGGAGCCTTAACACTAAAATTTTCGACTTTATATATGCATTGTTTAAAAATTTTCATTTAAAACTAGTAAACGTACAAGTTCTATTCATAATTCTACCTATGTATTTATTGCTATGTAATATTATCCATATAGTTTATCATTCAGTTTTATAAAAACTTCATGTGATTATATTTTTTAAATATATCTAACTACAGCGTTACATATATTTAAATACTTTTTTTAGATTTTTTAATAGTTATTATTATAGTACCTACCATAGCTAATAATAATATTAATGAAGTAACTATTAATAATATAAATAGACTAGTATAAAGAATATTTCCAATACTAGTTATGTGAGTATTCTCTACTAAAAGAGTATCTCAAGATTTACTTTTTACATTAGCTATCTCAAGAGGACTAACTCAATCAACTGTATAATTTAAAACTGATTTATTTACACTAATAGATTCCTCTGAAAAAATTTTTCCTTGTATAAATCTGAAGATAGAAAGCATATTATTAGATATTATGTCAAATACAGATATAGAATATGGTAACGCTCTATTAACTGAAAAATTAAACGCTAATACTGCAATTATAGCTAAAGGTATGCTATTTTTCCCTTCAGTTAGTAGCTCGGATATTCTAACATTTATTAACATTAAAATGAAAAGGAATAATATAGATATAGCTCCTACATACACTAATAAATAAGATAAACCTATGAAATATAGACCTATTAACATTAAATATAGAGAAATGCTAAAGAATAAAGCAATCAAAAATAGTACAGAAATAATAGGATTTTTAGTTATAATTATTGAAATACCTAAAAAAATACATAATAAAGATAAGACAAAAAGAAATTCAGCTTTATAGCCATTAGTTAAAGTTTCAGTTAAAACATTTAAAAACATAAGATTTAAATTATTATCTATATATTTTCCCGATTCAATCTTTTAATAACTTAAATATATTTATATACTAAACATTTAAATACATATAGCATTTGCGTTACACATCGCTTTATTTTCACTTTTAAACGCTAAAGCAAAATGTGTTTGATTGAATCAAAAATAAAATAGTATAAATTTAACGTTTAAATTTATTACTATTTTATTTTTCTCTCGTTTTTTTAGAAATATTATTACTTTGTATAAGCATTAATATTAATGGATCTAGAACATAATATGTATAAGGTATTATACATTATAAAAAGAACATAGTATAGTTTGTTTTATCCCACTTTGCAAAGCTTAGCTAAGCTAAGCTTTGCAAACTAGGCTTCGGGTTCCCCGAGGCCAACCCCCCAGGGGTCGGCTTAAATCTTAGTTAAACAATATAAATTACTTATACCTGAATATATTATGAACCTCAATAGTATATTGAAATAAATAGGAATATTCAAACAACATCTACAAAATGTCAGTATAATATTCCGGCTTCTAAACCTAAGTGGTGATTTTCTGTAGCGTGGTAAGCTAATACACGTCATAAACCTACAGCAAGGAAAGCTGTACCTATTATAACATGAAGACCGTGGAAACCTGTTCCAAAATAGAAACATGAACCAAACACTCCATCACTAATAGTAAATAAAGAAACTGAATATTCCAGACCTTGGAAACCTGTGAAAATAACAGCTAATATAACTGTGTATAATAAACCGTTTAAAGTTCCTTTTCTGTTCCCTTGTATTAATGAATGATGTGCGTATGTTACTGTAAATCCAGATGACAATAATATAACTGTGTTTATTAATGGTAATTCAAAAGGATTAACTGCTTCTATACCCATAGGTGGTCAATGTGCTCCTAATTCTACAGTAGGGCTTAATGCACTGTGGAAGTATGCTCAGAATATAGCTAAGAAAAAGAAAGCTTCACTTACTATAAATAAAGCTACTCCCATGTTTAAACCTCTTTGTACAGCTAGAGTATGGTTACCTAAGTAAGTACCCTCTGAGATAATATCTCTAAATCATAAAGACATACATGCAATTAAACTTATTAAAGCTGAAAATACAAAATAGCTAGCGTTTGAGAAACCATGCATTGTTAATACACCTGCACATGTTAATGTTAATAAACAGATACTTGTATATAAAGGTCATGGAGATGGAGAAACTAGGTGAAAAGGATGAGCTTGAAAATTACTTCTTACTAAATTAGTCATTTTTTTTTATATATATAGTTATTTCTAAATAATTTCGGTTTGGTTTGTTTAACTGAGTCTGATAGTTAAACTATGAGAGACATTTTATAACATATCTTTTGTTTTAACGTTTTTATTTTATTTATGTAAACATATATAAAATATAAACGCCATATACCTGTGTAAATAATATTTAATGTATTATAATTAAAGTAACGTACTATAATATAGTTTATATATTAATATTTAATACAATTAAAGTTTAATATAAAATTTAACGTATATATAAAATGGAAACGCCAATATAACCCCCATACTATTAAATTTTATACTATATAGACGTGCATTATACGCATGAACGACGCTTAGCTTATATAAATATTATCCACTAAATTGGTGAGGTAAACCGCTTTTAAGTCGCGGTTTACCCTCGCGTTTTTATTATATAATAAAAACGTTAAACTAAACTAGCTAATAAGCTAAAAACAATATTTAGTTAAAACAATTAAAAAGCATTTTTTATCCCACTTTGTAAAGGTAAACTTACAAATGAATGTGGTTTAGGTGGACTTTGAATTGCTCATTCAATACTGTCATATGCTCTATTTAAGTAAGTTTGTAAGATATCACTGTGGAATTCAGTAGGTTGTCATGTATATCTAGAAGCAGCTTTTCCTTCTACTAATTGTTGGTAAATTATGTATAAGAATAATCATGTAGCAGCTACAGAGATTACTGATCCAAAACTACTTACTAAGTTTCATCCAGCGAATCCATCAGGGTAATCGCTAATTCTTCTAGGCATTCCTTGTAATCCTAAGAAATGTTGTGGGAAGAATGTAACATTAACTCCAATAAACATTATTCAGAAATGTGCTTTTCCTTTTACTTGGTCATATTCTAATCCTAAGATTTTTGGAATTCAGAAGTATCATGCACTAAATAATGCAAATACTGCTCCCATACTTAATACGTAATGGAAGTGAGCTACAACGTAATATGTATCATGGAATGCTATATCTAATGATGCGTTTGCTAAAACAACACCTGATAATCCTCCAATTGTGAACATGAATACGAAACCTAATGCGTATAACATAGATGGAGTTAATCTTAATAATCCTCCGTAACATGTAGCTAATCATGAGAATATTTTAATTCCAGTAGGAACTGCAATAATTAATGTTGCAGCTGTGAAGTAAGCACGTGTGTCAACATCTAAACCAACACTGTACATGTGGTGACTTCAAACAACGAAACCTAATACACCGATTGACATCATAGCGTAAACCATTCCTAAGTATCCGAATACAGATTTGTTAGAACTAGCTGAGATAGTTGTACTAATAATACCGAAACCTGGTATAATTAATATATAAACTTCAGGGTGTCCGAAGAATCAGAATAAATGTTGGTATAATAAAGGATCTCCTCCTCCAGCAGCTTCGAAGAATGATGTGTTAAAGTTTCTATCTGTTAATAACATTGTTATTGCTCCTGCTAATACTGGTAAAGATAATAATAATAACACTGCTGTTACTATAACTGCTCATCCAAATAATGCTAATTTATGTAATCTTATACCTGGACTTCTCATGTTTAATATAGTTGTTATAAAGTTCATTGCTCCTAATAAACTACTTATTCCTGATAAGTGTAATGCAAAAATAGCTAGATCTACACTAGGTCCACTATGACTTTGCACACTAGATAAAGGAGGGTAGATTGTTCATCCTGTTCCTGCTCCATTTTCTATTCCACTTGCAAATAAGAATAATACTATACTTGGGATTAATAATCAGAAACTTATATTGTTTAATCTAGGGAATGCCATATCAGGACCTCCTACTAGTAAAGGTAATAAAAAGTTTCCAAATCCTCCGATCATTGCTGGCATAACCATAAAGAATATCATAACTATAGCGTGAGCTGTTATAATACTGTTATATAATTGAGAATCACTAATGTATTGTACTCCAGGTGCACTTAATTCCATTCTAATAAGTACAGAAAAGGCTGTACCTACTAAACCTGCGAATAAGGCAAACATTAAGTATAATGTACCTATATCTTTGGCGTTACTTGATCAAAATCATCTTTCCATAAACATAGATACTGCGCTTTGTTTTTGATTTAAGTTGGATAAATTATTTAATGAAATATTTTCCACACATAAATCATCTAATGTTATATGCTTCGTTGTAACAGGGTTACTTTGATATAATGGCTAAATTTTAACTATTATTAGTTAAAATTAAGCCGTTACTTATCTATGAAGCCTATATTAATATATTACTAATAATTAGTAATGGATAAAACATGTTTTAAGTGTTATATTACAATTTTTAAGGTTTACAATAATGTTATACAGTTACTAACATGTTTAACGGTTTTAAACGTTATTAAGGCTAATTTCTATAATGTGGTATTTACATTAATTTT
>Ga0115848_100029_pt1 | contig 31814 bp, 33 predicted proteins | sample InSIn3gowninarea_FD_83862 | JGI IMG/M metagenome (GOLD analysis project Ga0115848, IMG submission 83862) | reverse complement strand
CGGTGGCCTAACGTAATTACAGGGTGCCGAACTTTCAAGGCGTTTAAAGGAGTTGGAGGCCTTTGGCATCATCACCTACCAGCCGCAAAAGGAAACACCACAACTATTTTTTCTGCAAAATCGCGCAGGGGCGCAGCATTTCGTCTTTCATCACGAGGATTATCTTGAAAGGAAACGCCAATACCAGGAAAGAGTAGATGTAATGGAAAAATTTATTCGTCTTCATCCCGGCTGCCGCAGCCAATATATAGGCAGGTATTTCGGTGATATGGAAATGAAGAAGTGCGGCGTCTGTGACAATTGTCTACAACAAAAAAATCTTACCCTTACAACCGTAGAATTTACATTGATAGCATCCCGGATATTTGAGTCAATTAAGGGTGCAACCGAAATACAATTGCTCCTTCAACAACTGCAGGGATTAAAAAGAGACAAGGTTTGGAAAGTACTTGACTTTTTGCAGGAAGAAGGAAAAATATTGGTAAATGCAAAAGGGGTTGTTAGCAAGAGGAGGTGATGCTAAACCAATTACAAATCTTATGAGACTTATTTTGGTTACGTTGACGCAAAACATAATCCCATGCATCAACCGGCGCATCCAGCTTGTAAAAGTACTTCGGATATGAAACCTAAATTCTCCTATTAGAACCAGCTTTTATTCTTCCTGCTGTGGCCTCCTAAACCCAGGGCTCCCAGCAGGCTCCGGGTGATAATATTGGCGGCGGTTCTTCCAGCGCTTTTATGGAATTGATAGACAGAAAAATGTCAAGATTGAAATGTTGTACAAATTCGTTCAAATTGAAATCATAATACATTCCTTCACCATTTCCCACCGCAATTTGCAGATGGTTTGCCAGCGCCTGGTAAACCTTCCTGATATCCTCCACAGAAGGATACTTTATGGCTGGTAGTTTTTTCAGGTCATCGATATCTGAAGGGGTATGCAGCAAAACCGTGAACGCTCTTTTTCCATCCCTCCCTGCCCGGCCGGCTTCCTGGTAATAGTTTTCAAGGTTGTCGGGTATGTCCACGTGTATAACTGTTCTTACGTCCGGCTTGTCGATCCCCATGCCAAAAGCATTGGTACAAACGATCACGCGTATCTTGTTTGAAAGCCAGTCTTCCTGTTTCCTGCTGCGCTGTTCCTGTACCAGCCCGGCATGATAAAAATCTGCAGAAATGTTATTTAGCCGCAGAAGACCAGCGATTTCCTTCGTCCGTTTACGGTTACGACAATATACTATAGCTGCTCCGGGTACTTTTTGAAGTATCTCAAGCAGCTTATTAAATTTACTGTCGGTACGGATAACACTAAAGGAGAGATTGGGCTTTTCAAAGGACTGGCGAAATATATTTGGTTGTTTAAATAAAAGGCGGGCGCAAATATCTTCCTGCACGACTGGGGTGGCCGACGCCGTCAATGCTAAAACGGGAGTAGATGGAAATTCATCCCTGATAGTAGCTATCCTTAGGTAAGGAGGACGAAAATCGTATCCCCATTGTGAAATACAGTGCGCCTCATCTACTGCAATCAGGTTTAAATGCATAGCTGGCAAATATTCCTTGAAAAGGCGGGTTTCAAGCCTTTCGGGCGATACATACAAAAACTTATAGGGACCAAATGCAGCATTCTGCAGTGCTTGTTTCACTTCGTAATAACTCATACCGCTATGGATGCAGATAGCGGGAATATCGCGTTTCTGCAGATTTTCGACCTGGTCCTTCATTAGCGCTATCAGGGGACTTACAACAAGGCATAAGCCGGGCAGTGACAGGGCAGGAACTTGAAAGCATACAGATTTGCCACCTCCTGTCGGCAGCAACGCGAGGGCATCGTTCCCCTGTAACACACAATTGATAATTTCTTCCTGGTGCGGTCGAAACGAATGGTAACCCCAATACTGTTGGAGAATTTCTGTTGGTGAAGGCAGAGATTCATTGAGGGCGGATCGAGGCAACTTTCTATAGTTTAAAATACATTCCCAAAAATGCAAAAAAACGGGAACAACTCCTTATGCTCACGTCGTTTCCAGGCACATTGGCAACTTTAATTCATCGCTATACTTACAGCAGTTTTTTCCATCGCAGCCACAAGGAGTTTGCTGCCAACACTACGTCACTTAATCCCATCACCAGTGCACCTGCTGTAGGAGTAAGTAAACCAACTGCGGCAACCGGAATGGCAACTATGTTATAGAGAAACGCCCAGAAAAGGTTCCCTTTTATCGTTCCGTATGTGTGTCGGCCTAATTGAATAGCTGTCGGCAGTTTCCTAAGACCGCTTTCCATCAATATAACCGATGCACTCTGTATGGCTAGCTGCGAAGCTTTACTTAATGAAATACTGATAGTTGCTTTTGCCAGGGCCGGCGCGTCATTTACACCATCGCCAACCATTACCGTTGGTTGTTCCTTCACGAGCTGTTCTATTTTTTGTAGCTTTTGTGCAGGAGTTTGTTCAGCCAGCACCTCATCTATTTGCAGTTGCTGAGCCACCTTCTTCGTTTTTGCATAAGAATCTCCGCTCAACAATATGGTTTTGATCCCCCTTTTTCTGCAGAAGGCAACAACCTCTGCGGCTTCAGGCCGCAAAGAATCTTCAATATCAATCCAACCGAGCACCTCACCATTTCTTAATACATACAAATCATGTGGCTGATCTTGCAGCTTATCAACCAGCTTTTTTGAACCGACCCAATACAAATTTCCCTCCTTGTCTTCCCCCCTCATTCCAACGCCTTTGACCTCTTCGGTCTTTTTCCACCTGGTAGAAGCATTTGATTTCCATTCTGCTGCAATACTTTTTGCAATGGGATGGACTGAAAATTTTTCAAGTGAAAAAACTATCTTTTTAAATTCATCCTGGTCGATCTTAGAATGAAAGTCGCTAACCCGGAAATTACCATTTGTCAGCGTTCCCGTTTTATCAAAAACGAGTTGCCTGACGCTTCGGAACAACTCGAGGCTTTTTGGGTCAGCATATAAAATACCCTCTTTAGCTGCACGCCCCAGGCCTACCGCAATGGCAGCCGGGGTGGCAAGACCCATTGCACACGGACAGGAAATAACCAATACCGCGATCGCCCGCATCAGGCTTTCCTCAAAAGTCTGATCCGCGATAAAGTAATTGACTAAAAGGGTAATCAATGAAATGACAATTACGACAGGTACAAAGACAGCGGCTATTTTATCCACCAATTTTTGCACCGGCGGTTTTTGATGCTGCGCTTCCTTCATCATCTGGACTATACTACTTAACACGGTCTCTTTACCGGTGGCGGTTACGTACGTTTTGACGGTCCCATTAGAAATGATGCTTCCTCCAATTAATATATCATTCTGTCTTTTATAAACCGGTGCGCTTTCACCGGTGATAATCGCTTCATTTACCTCGGCTTCGCCACTAAGAATTTTACAGTCCATCGGTACCTGCTCCCCGGTCTTTATCAGCAACAGATCCCCAACTTTAAGGTGGTCACCTTTTACAGGAAAAATATGTTCGTTGTGCTGCTCATCATAAGCAATCATATTGGCCATCACCACTTCATCTCTTGTCAGTTCTTTTATTGCCTTCTGCGTCTTTTCAATAGACAGATCCTCGAGCCAGTTTCCTAAAAAAACAATGTTCAAAATGGACGCAGCGGTTTCAAAGAAGATGCGGGATGGGTCACTTTTAAGTAGCCCGATAAGGCTGTATACAAACGCTGCGGAGGCACCAAGAGCAATGAGAACGTTCATGTTAGGTACACCGGAGCGAAGGCTGTTTATCGCACTTTTTCCAAAATAACCCATGCCGACTACAAACACCGGCAGACATAAAATAAGTTGAACGAACGATTCGTGCAAAAAGTGTATGTTGGGGGCAACAACCAGGTGGCCAAACATTAGCAGCAAGGTAAATGGCAGACAAAACCAAAACTTCTGCATATGGGTTTTTAGAAACGGTCTCTTCCGTTCCGCGGCAGCCTCTTCCCCGTCATGCTTAACCGTGTACCCTAACAGCTCAATATTTTTCCTGGCTTTATCCAGCCCTTCAGCAACTAAACCAGTTTGAAAAATCACTTCTCCATCAATTGGGTTCACTGAGATCTGCTGCATCCCCTGCTTCTCTAATACCTTGCTTACACTCAACGCACAGTTGCTGCAAGTCATACCTTCTACTTTCCAGTTTACCTTTTCCATCTTTTCCTATTGGTTGCAAAATACAGCTACAAAGTTACTTGTTACAATACTGCTTGTATTTTCGGTAAGGCGCTATCTTTACCACCATGTTGCATTTAATGCACCAGGTGCAAAATTTGACAATCTGTTTACAAGATGACTTTATCCTTTAAATTGTCTGGTATCAGTGACGCTGCCAGCCAGGTATTGCAACAGTTGGATCAATACCATGTGTGGGCCCTCCATGGAGAAATGGGCGCAGGAAAAACTACTTTTATTCATGCTCTGTGCGAACACCTGGAAATTACATCTGCTTTTGGCAGCCCTACCTATTCCCTCATTAATGAATATAACACCAAAAGGGCGGGCGTCGTCTACCACATCGATTGTTACCGCTTAAAAGACGAAGAAGAAGCAATACAGGCTGGAATAGAAGACACGCTGTTTAGCGGACGGCTGTGTTTTGTAGAATGGCCAGAGAAAATATCGCCCTTACTACCCGAACGCTCGCTAGAACTTTTTTTAGAAGTGATAGACCAGGACGAGCGGCAGTTGTCTTTTGATCATCCGGCTGACTTCAAATCTTTCCCAACAGTAAGCTCGTAGTTGTTATAATAAAAAGGGGTTAGCTTTACCTCCTGAAATTTTCATCCTACTCATCGCAACAAGTATTCTGTCATTAACTTTGCGCTTACATGGCATCTGTAAAGCCCCTTATTAGCACCGCTTTCTCATACGAAACCCTGGAAGAAACGCTCGACGTAAAAACGCAGGGTAAACAATTATACATCGGAATTCCAAAAGAAACTGCCTTCCAGGAAAACAGGATAGCATTGACCCCCGAAGGAGTAAGTGTTTTAGTAAATAATGGTCATAAGGTGACCATCGAAGCCACCGCTGGCGAGGGTAGCAAGTACAGTGACAGGGATTTCAGTGAGGCTGGTGCAGAAATAGAATTTCAGCGCGAAGAAGTTTTTAAAGCTCCTTTGTTGGTTAAGAGTGCTCCGGTAGTCGAAGAAGACCTCCCATTGCTGCAAATGAACCAGACCATCATTTCCCCCATACACCTTTCGGCCATGAAAGGCGAATTTCTACAGGGAATGATGGAGAAGAAAATAACCGCCCTTAGTTTTGAAAATTTGAAAGATCAAAGTGGCACCTACCCTATTGTGCGCAGTATGAGCGAGATTGCCGGCGCTTCTATTATGCTGATAGCAGGACAGTATCTTGGTTCCAATAATGGAAAGGGTGTATTGCTAGGCGGCATCAGTGGGATCCCTCCCACAAAAGTCATTATTATTGGTGCAGGAGTGGTCGGTGAATTTGCTACCCGAACTGCTTTGGCATTGGGTGCATCAGTGAAGGTGTTTGATAATAATGTGTACCGCTTAAAAAGACTTCAAAATAATCTCGGCGTTAGGGTTTGGACCAGTGTAATTGAACCTAAAATCCTTGCAAAACAGTTAAAAACCTGTGAGGTGGCTGTAGGAGCGCTGAGTAGCGAATTCGGACGAACACCGATATTGGTTTCTGAAGAGATGGTCGCTGCAATGCGGCCGGGAAGTGTAATTATTGATGTGAGTATTGATCGCGGTGGATGTTTTGAAACGAGTGAAATAACAAGTCATGAAAATCCTACTTTCATAAAGCACCAGGTTATCCATTATTGTGTTCCTAACATTCCCAGCGGCTTTGCCCGTACTGCTAGCCAGGCGATCAGTAATGTACTGATGCCCCTCCTATTAAGTGTAAGCGATGAAGGTGGTGTTGAAGAAATGGTATGGCATGATTTCAACCTGCGTAATGGGATATATATGTACAAAGGTTATCTTACTAATTTTTACCTCAGCCAACGCTTCGACTTAAAATATACCGACCTGAACCTTTTAATTGCCAGCAGAAGGTGATTGATGCGCGCAAGGGTGAAAAGGTGAAACGTGAAACGGTGTGTGAATTGGGAATTGTGAATAGTGAATGGTCAGAACTGAAATTGCAACGGCAACCTGTAATTCTGGAACTTGAACCTGTATCTCTCATAACCTGCATACTGAAACTTGAAACTTGTTACCGGTAGCCGCATCTGTTGTATCCTGTATCTTGTATCCTGTAACCTGTATCTATTATAACCTGCATCATGCATCCGTGGCACCTGCAACTTCCTCACTTATATTCCATAATATTAATCACGTTGCGGCAGAAAGAATATTCATTAATGTCGTTGCTGCTAACAATGATTGTCTTATGGCCTGCAAAATCGTTGATCAGACGTCTGTACAAATCGAACCCCGCCGCATCGAGGTTGGTGCACGGCTCATCGAGTAATAAAAGCGGAGCGGCGGAAAAAACGGCCTGTGCCAGTTTTACCCTTTGCTTCATGCCAGATGAATAATACCTGATTTGTTTGTTTGCAGCTTTGTCGAGACCTATGATAGAAAGAATTTGAGGGATCGTTACACCGCCGGTAAGTGGTTTAAATTGTTGGTGAAATGCCAGGAACTCAACGGCTGTCATTTCTTCAATTACCTCAATATAAGGAGCGGCAATGGCCAGAAATTTAAAAACATCGTTGGAGTCGACTACTTTTTTACCGAGATCCCATGCTATTTCACCTTTGCTAACTCCCAGGCTACCGGCAAGGACTTGTAAGAGTGTGCTTTTTCCACTGCCGTTGGCGCCAGTGATCGCGTAGGTTTCGCCCGCTGAAAAAGAATAAGTTACTCCTTTGAAAACCCAATCCCTGTTAAAGCGTTTACCTGCATTAGAAAGTCTGATCGTCATTACTTTCCGTTTTCGAAGGACGCTTTATTATTCCGGTTTTGGAACTCTTAACGAAATCAAGAATATCGTCTCTTTCCTTCGTGGATACGAAAGTTGTTTCTATTTTGTTGATTGCAGCAGAGGTTGTATTTTTTTCTAAGAAAAGAACCCGATAGATGTCGGTTATTTCATCGATTTTTTCCGGAGGAAACTTACTGCGTTGCAATCCTACTGAATTGATTCCTGCAAAGCTCATCGGTTCACGAGCTGCTTTTACAAAGGGAGGAACGTCTTTCCTGATAACGGTATTTCCCGCGACGTAGGTATGGGCACCGATACGCGTAAACTGAACAGCGCCCGAAAGTCCGCTGATAATCGCATGATTACCTACTTCTACGTGCCCTGCCAATTGCACTGCATTTGCAAGTATGACGTTGTCTCCAAGAATACAATCGTGGGCAATATGGGCATAGGCCATTATCAGGCAATTCTTACCCAACACTGTTTTCCATTTATCTTTTGTGCCACGATTGACCGTTACACATTCGCGAATCGTAGTACCATCACCTATTTCAACAGTTGTTTTTTCACCGGCAAATTTTAGATCCTGGGGTATGGCACCGATAACCGCGCCTGGAAAAATCGTGCAGTTGCGGCCGATAATAGAACCGTCCATGATCACCGACTGAGACATAACATGAGTGCCTTCCCCTATCATAACATCACCATGAATGACTGCAAAAGGATCTATCTGTACATTATCTCCAATCTTTGCGTCGTGATGAATGTGGGCAAGTGAACTAATTTTGCTCATGCTTTAGGTCTTTTTACAATTTGGGCTACCAATGTAGCTTCCGTCACTATCTTGTCGCCAACAAAAATGGTTCCCTTCATTTCGCAAATTCCCCTGCGAATCGGCTGTAATAATTCCATTTTCAAAATCAGTGTATCGCCGGGCACGACCTTTTGCTTAAACTTACAGTTTTCTATTTTTAAAAAATAAGTGTCGTATTTATCGTCGGTGTCGCGTGGTATAGCAAGGAAACCTCCTGCCTGTGCAAGGGCTTCTACCTGTAATACCCCGGGCATTACAGAATTGTTGGGAAAATGTCCCTGGAAGAAAGGTTCGTTATAAGACACATTCTTTATTGCCACGACTACTTTATCTGTTAGCTCTATTACCTTATCCACCAGGAGAAAAGGGTACCTGTGCGGCAACACCTCCTCTATTTGCTGTATGTCGAGAATAGGACGCTTGTTAGGATCATATTTAGGTACGGCCTGTTTGTTTTTGATCTTCTTAATGTGCTCTTTGATCTTTTTAGCAAACTTCACATTACTTGCATGACCAGGGCGGTTAGCAATAATATGCGCTTTAAAAGGGTAACCAACCAAAGCGAGATCTCCGATTACGTCCAACAGTTTATGCCTTGCCGGCTCATTCGGAAAACGAAGTTCAAGATTATTTAAAATACCTTCTGAACTGATCTGTACGTCCTTCTTATGAAATACCTTCGAAATTCTTTCAACCTGCTCTGCATTGACTTCTTTATCAACTACGACTATTGCATTGTTGATATCACCACCTTTGATAAGATTGTTTGCGAGCAGCCATTCGAGTTCATGAAAGAAACAAAAGGTGCGGCACGGAGCGATCGCCTTATTGAAATCAGAGATGTATTTTAGAGAAGCATGTTGTGTACCGAGTACCGGGCTATTAAAGTCAATCAGGGTATTAATGCGATACTCATTGTATGGTAGGGCCACCATCTCCACCTTCTTTTCTTCGTCTGAGAAAGTGATGTTATGCTCAATGGTATAAAAAATCTTTGGAGCGTCCTGCTGTTGCAGGCCGGCTTTTTCAAGCGCTTCTACAAATTGTTGTGCGCTTCCGTCAAGAATAGGAACTTCCTCACCATCAATTTCTATCAACGCATTATCTACCTGCATACCAACGAGTGAGGCCATCAAATGTTCCACCGTACTTACCCTGGCTCCGTTATTTTCGAGCGTAGTACTACGGTTTGTCTCCACTACAAAATCAACATCTGCTTTAACTATTGGCTTATTGGGAAGGTCTATTCTTTGGAAGATAATTCCTGTGTTTGGAGCTGCCGGTTTGATCGTCATAGTTACTGACTGACCGGTATGTATTCCAGCACCTGAAATACTTATTTCTTCATGTACAGTATGTTGATATGTCTGTCCGTTACTATTCATAAGCTCCCTAAAGGGCACGAAAGTATGAAAAGTATCGGATTTTAATAAGAAACGCGGATAATTATAAATAGCTTAAAAGTGTCTTCTACAGCCTGTTTTAAGGAACATGATTTACGTTTATTCTCTCTTCAAGTAGCACCCTGATCTGGTTCTCAAGCTCCGTTATTCTTTTCTCCATCTCCGGAAGATTACGTGTAAGTGCCTGGCTTCTTAAGGCACTGGTGTAGTCAAATGCAGGTGATCCTGTTACTGCTGACCTCGGTATTTTGATGGACTTGCTGACACCGCTTTGTGCATTTATTTTACTGTAATCAGCAATCTGGATGTGTCCTACCACACCCGCCTGTCCACCAATCATAACATTGTTGCCGATCTTTGTGCTACCACTTACACCGGCCTGCGCGGCAATAACAGTATTGGTTCCTATTTCTACATTATGGGCAATCTGTATTAGGTTATCAAGCTTTGCCCCTGACTTGATTATAGTAGAACCAATAGTTGCGCGATCTATCGTTGCATTAGATCCTATCTCAACATTGTCTTCGATAATTACATTACCTATCTGCGGTACTTTTTTAAACGAACCGTCATCAAGTGGCGCAAATCCAAAACCATCACCTCCTATCACAGTTCCCGCATGGATGATCACATTTTTACCAATTATACAATCATGGTAAATCTTAACGCCAGGATGCAATAACGAGTTGTCCCCAATCTTTACATTGTTACCAATATACACTCCCGGGAAGACCTTTACGTTATCACCTATTTCACTTGTGTCACCGATGTAGGCGAAGGCCCCGATAAAAACATTTTCTCCTTTGCGGGCAGTCGGCGAAATGAAACTGGGCTCCTGCACGCCGTTAAGTTGTTGCGTTTTCAATTCCTGGTAGTAGTGTAACAGGCTGGCAAACGACGAATATGGATCGGACACGCGGATCAAGGTAGCAGAGACTGGTTGTTTTAGTTCAAGCTTGTCTGAAATGATAACCACCGATGCCCGTGTACAGTATAAATATTCTTCATATTTTGGATTTGCAAGAAAGGCCAGTTGTCCCTGCTCTGCTTCTTCTATCCTGCCAAAACTACTGGCAGCGCTTTCCGGATCCCCTTCAATTACGCCCTTTAATAAAATTGCTATCTGTTTTGCGGTAAATGTCATTTTTCTGGTTTTAGTGGTAGACTAGTACTTCCACTGTAACAAAATCATTTGGTAATGTAGTCAGGCGTAATTATTATTCGTAGTAACAAATGTAAAATTTTTTAACGGTGCTGCTAAGTGTTTTATGAATGAGTGCATTGTCTACCTCGGATATGTCCCTTACCGTACCGTCTTTAAACAAAATATTAATTCGTTCATCACTGGTTTTATACATCGTGTTAACCGCTTCCCCACTAAAAACAAAGTATTCCGCTTCCTTCTCCGTGATGCCTAATTTTTGACAACTATGCTGCAGCTTTTGTTGCATGAATTCGCTGCAAAAAGGCTCAGACTGCAGTTTGGTCTTTAGCAATTTTCTGTCTAAAATCCCCTGGCAAAGTGTTGCTAAAACCCGGTCGCCATGTCGGCCCCAGATTTTTATTGCATGCATCAGGTCAAAATCGTCAAGTGCTATAAATCTCTGCACAGCCAAATCGTCCATCGTACCGGTAAATTGGTGTAAAAAGAAGTCAAGCGCCATACCTGTTGTTAGGCCCGAAGGGTTTTTATGATAAATTTCACGAACCCTTTCAATTATTTTAACAAGCATTTTTTCTGCTGCAAGCACCGTTTTATGCAGGTAAACCTGCCAGTACATCAGGCGGCGCGCAACCAGGAACTTCTCTATGCTGTAAATCCCTTTCTCCTCAACCATCAATTGACCGTTGTGCACGGTCATCATTTTTATGATACGGTCATAGCCAATTACGCCTTCACTCACCCCAGTGAAAAAGCTATCTCTTGTAAGATAGTCCATCCTGTCAACGTCGAGTTGGCCGCTTACCAGCTGGTGCAAAAAACGCTTTGGATACTTGTCGGTAAAAATGTCAATTGCCATTTGTAAGCCCCCTTCAAACTCCTCGTTGAGGAGGCGCATAATATGCAGACTCAGGGTTTCATGGTGAATGCCTGTAAGCAGGATATTTTCCAGGGCATGACTAAATGGACCATGACCAATGTCGTGCAGTAAAATGGCCGCCTTGGCTGCAACTTCTTCCTCTTCCGAAATTTCTACCCCCTTGCTACAAAGCTCGCTAAGTGCATTACACATTAAATGATAGGCGCCAAGGGAATGATGAAAGCGAGTGTGTACCGCACCGGGATACACGAGATGGGCCAGGGCCATTTGGTATACTCTACGGAGCCTGTTGTAATAAGTATGGGTTGTTATCTGAAAGATCAGGGGATCCGTAAAACCGATAAAACCATATACTGGATCATTGATAATCTTCCGGGGCTTGACAGGCATTGAAAAAGTTGTTGTTAAAATATAGATACCTGGAGCAAATCTACTATTGACGCTATTAAAAAGGGTATTTTTGGATAATTCCAACAAACCAGTTCTCGTTTTATGCCTTTAGCTAAAATTTTATGGGTCGATGATGAAATAGAAAGTCTGCAAAGCCAAAAGTTCTTTTTAGAAAATAAAGGTTATGAGGTGAATACCTTAACAAACGGGTATGATGCAGTAGAATATGTAAAGGAAAACCCTGTGGATGTAGTACTGATGGATGAAAGTATGCCGGGACTCACGGGTCTCGAAACACTTGCACGTATCAAGGAAGTAAGTTCGCAAATTCCCATAGTCCTGATTACTAAAAATGAGACTGAAAACCTCATGGACGATGCTATTGGCAGTGAGATTAGTGACTACCTGATCAAGCCTGTAAACCCGAACCAGGTGTTGTTGAGCCTGAAGAAAATTATTGACAACAGGCGGTTGGTTGCGGAGAAGACAACGACTGCTTATCAACAGCAGTTCCGGGAATTGTTTATGTCGCTTAACAGCAATCCTGACTACAACGAATGGATGGATATTTACAAAAAGCTCGTCTATTGGGAATTGGAGATGGAAAAAAGTGACAGCCCGGAAATGCAGGAGATACTGCATAGCCAAAAACAGGAAGCGAATACCGAATTTTTTAAATTCATCAGCAGGAATTACTCGTCATGGCTTTCGCCAAAAAATGACGCGCCGGTAATGAGCCATAACCTGCTTCAGTTTAAAGTGTTGCCACATGTGCAGAAGGAGGTACCAACTTTTTTTCTCCTGATCGACAACCTGCGATTTGACCAATGGAAGGCAATACAGCCACTATTTGCCGAAAATTTCCGGATACTCGAAGAAGAAACTTTTTACAGCATATTACCTACCGCGACACAATATTCAAGGAACGCTATTTTTAGCGGGTTGCTGCCTATAGATATCGAAAAGCAATTCCCGGTTGAATGGAAAAACGATGATGAAGAAGGCGGAAAAAACCTATTTGAAGAGACCTTCTTTAAGGCACAGTTAAAAAGGTTAAGGAAAGATAATATCAGGTTCAGTTATACAAAGGTCGTAAACAACAATGAAGGGCAGCAGTTGGTCAACAACATGCATAACCTAATGGGCAATGATCTTAATATCATTGTATACAACTTCGTCGATATGCTTAGCCACGCCCGCACTGAAATGGAAGTGTTGAAAGAGCTGGCAGGAGATGAGATCAGCTATAGAAGTATTACACGAAGCTGGTTTGAACATTCTTCGCTTAACCAGGCATTGAAGAAAATTGCAGACAAAAAAGTAAACCTGGTTGTGGCCACTGATCATGGCACTGTAAAAGTAAAAACGCCTCACAAAGTAATTGGTGATAAGCAAACTACTACCAACCTGCGTTATAAACACGGTCGCAATTTAAACTATGAGCCTAAAGACGTCCTGGCTTTTAAAGATCCAAGACAGGCTGGTCTTCCTGTACCCAATGTAAACTCGTCTTTTATCTTTGCGAAAGAAGATGGATTCTTATGTTATCCGAATAATTATAACCACTTCGTAAACTATTATAGAAATACATTTCAACATGGAGGTATTAGCATGGAAGAAATGATTGTGCCGGTTGTTAAAATGGTTAGCAAAGTATCTTAAACCTTCTGACTGTTTTAGCATTTCGTCAATTTTGAACTTTAAAATTGCCCCTGTTAAAACCGCGAAAAAGTATCTTCCGGTTTCATTACTTTGCAGTCGGTTCTTCGATTTCAATTATAGGTATAAGGAACAAGGAGGGATAGCATATGAAATACAACCAGGCGACATTGAATAAAATTGAAAAAATTTTAGATGAAGGTGAATATGTAGTACGGTATGAGCGAGGTTCATTTCAAAGCGGTTATTGTATCCTTGAAGCAAAGAAAGTAGTAGTTCTCAATAAGTTTTTAAATTTCGAAGGTAGAATCAATACGCTGATTGATTTAATTCCCCAACTAAATATTAATCTCGATCTTTTAACCCATGAATCGCAGAAGTTATACGAGGAAGTATTGAAGAAGATAGCTTCTGCTACAAACAGTACAGAAGAAAAAACCGGTGACGATGATACCGGGTTAAAAGCCGCGACACCTGATATAGTGGAAGAAAGGTAAGTCTCTATAGCCTGTTTTCCTCATGTTATTCATGAGCCTTTCTTTAGCGTTTCTTCACTGGACAAAGAAACTGATGTAAGCAGGGAAGAAAGGTTGAGAACAAGGGTATCCACGGCAGTAAGCAAACAGGCCCTATTAAATTTGCTAACCTTTGTTTACACCAAATTTACCCTTAGAACATTATCATTTTCCTGTACGTTTGTATTGTGACCTATCCTCAACTTACTATTACTTTTCTCGGTACAGGAACCAGCAGCGGTGTTCCAATGATTGCTTGTAGTTGCAAGGTGTGTACTTCCGGCGATGCGAAGGACTCACGCTTGCGCAGCAGCATTATGGTGCAGTCAGCAACTACCACAATCATCATAGACGCGACCCCCGATTTCAGGTACCAGATGCTGCGAGAAAAAGTCAAAAAGATCGATGCACTGCTCATAACCCATCCTCATAAGGATCATATTGCCGGAATTGATGATACCCGCGCTTTCCAGTTTTTTAACCGGAAGCCGACGGATATTTTTGCAAATGAAATGACCCTTGAAGGTGTCAGAAAAGAAATACCCTATGCTTTCCAACAGCTGGCTTACCCGGGCGTTCCAAAGGTAAATCTCCACGAAATAACACTCGAACCTTTTGTTATCGGCGACATTCCTATAATTCCAATTCTTGTCTGGCATCATAAGCTTCCGGTTTATGGGTTCCGCTTTGGCAGTTTTACCTATATCACCGATGCAAATGCTATTGACCCGCCTGAAAAGGAAAAAATCAGGGGAAGTGATACCTTGGTTTTAAACGCACTTAGACTCGAAGCTCATATATCTCATTTCTCATTGAAGGAAGCTGTTGACCTTGTAAAAGAGTTAGGTATAAGCACTGCTTATTTTACACATATTAGCCACCAGTTAGGATTAAATTCAGAAATAAATAGTATTTTACCAGAAGGAATGTCACTTGCGTACGACAGACTACGCCTGGTGATATAAGCGAGGTTTATTGGTAACCAAAATTCAGGGAATGAAATTGTGGTGGGCAAATGTTGTCAAAGATTACCTCACTTTCACGCCGAAAGAAAGACGGGGTGTTTTTGTTACCATTGCCTTATGCGTCACTATTTACCTGGTTGGCCACTATTTCCCAGTTTCGGATCCGCCTGTAGACGAGCATGCTTTTCAACAGGAACTTTCGCGCCTTAAGGTGTTAGTAGATACCGTGGAACATACCAGTAATTACCACCGGGCAAGTTTCCCAGGTCATTATACTTTATCCAGCCCTACGTCTGTTTCTCCAGGTCAGTTATTCTCCTTTGATCCAAATACACTCGATGCTGAAGGTTGGAAAAAACTGGGAATAAGAGACCGGACGATACAAACAATACATAATTTTTTGGCAAAAGGACTGCGTTTTCGCCAGGCCGAAGACATAAGAAAGATTTACGGAATGCGTAAAGCAGAAGCAGACCGGCTTATTCCCCTGGTTACAATCTCTAAAAGAGAATTTCAACCGGTTGGGCCTGTGTCTATGTCGCCAGCGAAAAAAGATGATGCTCCGGCGGTGTACAAAGCTAGAATGATAGATATCAACCTGGCAGATACCTCCGAACTTATAGCCTTACCCGGCATTGGCAGCAAGCTGGCAGCGCGCATTGTTAAGTTCAGGGAAAAGCTTGGGGGATTTTACTCCGTGGACCAGCTTGGGGAAACATATGGCGTCCCGGACAGCACATTCCAAATGGTCAAAAACAGGTTACAATGTATCAATCCTGTAACCACAAAAATTAACATCAATAGTGCGGGCGCAAATGATCTAAAAAACCATCCCTATATCAACTGGAATGTTGCCAATGCGATCGTAAACTATAGAACGCAGCACGGCAATTATAATTCCATTGAGGACCTGCAGAAAATAGAAATAATTTCAGACGAGCTTTTTCACAAGTTGGCGCCGTACCTGGTGTTGTAGCCTCAATGAAACGGTTACCCCAACTTCATCGATGGTCTACACCTGCCTACTTCTATTGTTGTTGCTAAACTATACTAACATGAATTTTGAAAATGAAGAACTGACCCAACAGGTGGCTGAAACTGCAAGAGAATTTGCTGCGAAAAATATCAAACCTCATGTAATGGAATGGGATGAAGCCCAACATTTTCCGGTAGAGGTTTTTAAGCAACTAGGTGAACTAGGATTGATGGGCATTATTGTGCCGGAAGTATATGGAGGTGCAGGTCTTTCTTATTTTGAATACGTTGCAATTATCGAAGAAATTGCTAAGATAGACGGATCAATAGGTTTAAGCCTGGCTGCTCATAATTCGCTGTGTACAGGTCATATTATGCTTTTTGGATCAGAAGGGCAGAAGAGGGAATATTTGCCAAAACTGGCAGCTGGTCAACACCTGGGAGCGTGGGCGCTAACGGAGCCAAATACGGGAAGCGACGCTGCTAATATGAAAACCACCGCGATCCAACAGGGTGAGGGCTGGTTGCTGAATGGAACGAAAAACTGGATAACACACGGCATCTCCGGTGACATTGCTGTTGTAATTGCTTTAACAGGGCCGGCAAGGACCAGCGGAAACAGCACAGCATTTATCGTAGAAAGAGGTACGCCGGGTTTTGCGGGTGGGAAAAAGGAAAACAAGTTGGGCATGCGTGCCAGCGAAACCGCCGAAATGATCTTTGACAATTGTTATATCAGTGATACCCAAAGGATCGGCGAGGTCGGAGATGGTTTTAGGCAGGCATTGAAGGTATTAGATGGCGGGAGAATATCGATAGCTGCCCTGAGTTTAGGAATCGCGCGCGGAGCATATGAAGCTGCGCTCCTGTATTCTAAACAACGGCAACAGTTTGACCGCCCCATTTCGAGCTTCCAGGGAATAAGCTTTAAGTTGGCAGATATGGCGACTGAAATCGAAGCTGCCGAGCTATTGACAAAACAGGCATGCGACCTCAAGGAACGAGGCCAACCCGTAACCAAACAATCTTCTATGGCCAAATATTATGCGAGTGAGGTCGCGGTAAAAGTGTCAACAGAGGCCGTCCAAATTTTTGGTGGATACGGCTACACCAAAGATTTTCCTGTAGAAAAGTATTACCGCGACTCTAAGCTGTGTACTATTGGGGAGGGGACAAGTGAAATTCAGAAAATAGTTATAGCCAGGGAAGTGCTGAAATAACGCTATTACCAGTTACCCGGCGCCAGATACCAGTTAAAGGTTTCAAAGGTGTCAATGCCTATTCCAGCGACAGACAATTGCCGAATCAAAAAATTACTTTATCGCTACCGGTGGCACCTCCTAATGCAGATAAACCGCGAGGTAATCACAGGGCTGCCCTTAGCAATTAAAGGGCCGGGGTAAGGTGTTATCCGGAGGTTCAACTCCCTCAAATAAAGGAGAGCCATCCCGCTCCCGTCCCATGAAATCACCTGTCGCACTAATGTCTTAGGTGTAGTCACAAGAGGAAACGAAATCTGGGCCAATGCAGCCATAGTAACATGGGCAACCATGTGCAGAAATCTATTCTATTACCACGAACGACTATTGACCAAAGCCACCAAACCCGCCAAACCCACTTCCGCCGGCATTTGAACCACCTGAATTAAACATCTGGTCTACAGCTCCGCCAAGCATGGGGAACTTCTCTTTGACGTAATCAGCAATTGTTTCAAGTGCTTTTTGGGCCTGTTCAGGTGTAAGACCCGCCTGTGTAGTTAAACGTTCAACTATCTCATTCATAAGTATATCTTTTCATTTTGAATTAACTGTTGTGTATAAAAAATAGTCCAGACTATAGAGCGTATAACCTCTGAATTTCAATCATGGAGAAATTAGTTGAGGCAACGCCTTACCGTGTCATTTGCTGCTTTCGACAAAACATCCTTTACAAAAGTGCATAAAAAAGCCCTACAAATTGCAGGGCTTTTTTCAAAAATTTATTAAGCTACTTTTAGCATGCTCATCTTGCTCTTGCTAAACTGTCTCTCTGCATATTCAAGTGTAACATGCAGCGCTTTCTGACCTGAACTCGGCAATTCATACATTGCCTCGGTCAGAATACTTTCGCAAATACTTCTCAGTCCACGTGCGCCCAACTTATATTCCATAGCCTTGGTCACCATAAAATCATACACATCGCTGTCAATGGTAAGTGTAATGCCTTCGAGCTCAAACAAACGGTTGTACTGTTTGATGATGCTGTTTTTGGGTTCGGTAAGAATAGCCCTGAGTGTTTCGGCATCTAAAGGGTTCAGGTAAGTAACAACCGGAAGACGTCCCAGTAATTCGGGGATAAGTCCGAAAGACTTTAGATCCTGGGCATTTATAAACTGAAGCAGGTTTTTTCTCTGGTAATCCTGCAACTGTTTGTTCACATTGAAACCAATTGCGTTGGTGTTAACCCTGCGTGCAATTACTTTATCAATTCCATCAAAGGCACCGCCACAGATAAAAAGGATATTTTGTGTGTTTACCTTGATCATCTTCTGCTCGGGATGTTTACGACCACCCTGGGGAGGTACAAGCACTTCCGTGCCTTCCAGCATCTTAAGCAAACCCTGTTGAACACCTTCTCCGCTAACATCTCTTGTAATAGATGGGTTGTCTCCTTTACGTGCAATCTTGTCAATCTCGTCAATGTATACTATTCCTCGCTCAGCTGAGTTCACATCGTAATTACAGTTCTGCAGCAGGCGTGTCAACATACTTTCTACATCTTCGCCTACATAACCTGCTTCAGTGAAAACAGTCGCATCTACAATGGCAAAGGGTACATTTAATAAACGCGCAATTGTTTTCGCAAGCAAGGTCTTACCCGTACCGGTCTCACCCACCATAATGATATTGCTCTTATCAATCTCAACATCTCCCTCGGTCTGCCGGTATTGCAAACGTTTATAATGATTGTAAACTGCTACTGCAAGAACTTTTTTCGCATCGTCCTGCCCAATGATGTACTCATCCATAAACTTCTTGATCTCTGTAGGCTTACGGACAGTAAGCTTAAAAGAAGCCGGCTGAGATTCTGTCTTCAGTTGCAATTCCTGGGAAATGATCTCCTGTGCGTGTTCCACACAGTTTTCACAAATATGTCCATCCTGCCCGGCGATCAGTATCTTGACTTCATCCCGACTTCTTCCACAGAAAGAACAATGTAAATGGCTTTGTTTAGGCATAAGATAAAATTATCCATTTCATAAGAAAATATTAAAAAAAAGCGAAGGCTCTGGTGAAAATGTCTTTTTTTCTTGCGAAAGGACTACAAATCTACGAAAAACCGCTACTAAATAAGCCTCTATATTTGGCCTATTGTAGTAGCGGGTTTACATTTAACGAATTCTACAGTTTCTCTAATACATTGTCTACTATTCCGTATTCCACAGCTTCACCTGCGTCCATCCAGTAATCCCGGTCAAAGTCTTTCATTATTTGCTCAAACGACTTACCGCAATTTTCTGCCAATATTCTTGCGCCCAGCTCTTTTGTTTTCTGTGTCTGAACAGCCTGTATCTCCAGGTCTGCACTGGTGCCCTGAAAATATCCGCCCAGGCTTGGCTGATGAATCATCACTTCACCATGAGGATAAATAAAACGCTTGCCTTTCACTCCTGCACTCAATAAAATAGATCCCATGCTCGCTGCCAGTCCCATACAAATAGTGCTTACGGGCGAACTGATCATCTTGAGAGTATCATAAATAACCATGCCGCTTGTAACGACACCTCCGGGACTATTGATGTAAAATTTAATTTCCTCACCAGGCTTGTCACCATCAAGCAACAATATCTTTCCGACAACATCCCTGGCGCTTTTATCATCTACAACACCCCACAAGTAAACACTTCTTTTTTCAAAGAACTGTTTCTCCATCTTTTTAGCCAACAACTTACTGTCAGCAGTTGGCTGCTCTTCTTTGGGTTTTTCTTCTTCCTCATCCATTCTAAACGGACGGCTTATATATTTAGACGTAATCATTTTGTTAACGGTATTATTAATGTTGTTTTTTCTTTTGAAAACATCGGGCAGTAAATGTAGAGATGTTGTAAGAAATATAGATGGTGTTAAACTCCACCACTTATGTGCTGTTTCCCGCCGACTAATCTTTGTTTTGTTTGCGTGGATTTATCAGTAACACTTCGTCTACGAGACCGTAGTCCTTTGCTTCTTCTGCACTCATCCAATAATCCCTGTCACTATCCCTTGCCACTTCCTCAGAGGTCTTACCAGAATGAAAGGCAATGATGTCGTACAATTCCTTTTTAATCTTCTTTATTTCATTTACCGTGATCAAAATATCACTTGCCTGACCTCCTATACCACCACTTGGCTGATGCATCATCACCCTGCTATGTTTTAGTGCGGTACGTTTACCCTTAACTCCTGCACACATCAATACTGCTCCCATACTGGCCGCTATACCCGTACAAATGGTGGAGACGTCAGGCCCAATAAATTGCATGGTGTCGTATATTCCCAGCCCGGCATATACGCTTCCACCAGGACTATTGATGTACATCTGAATGTCACGTGTGCGATCTGTACTCTCTAGAAACAGTAACTGCGCTGTAACGATGTTTGCTACATAATCATTAATTCCTTCCCCTAAAAAAATGATCCGGTCCATCATCAGGCGACTGAACACGTCCATGCTGGCAACGTTCAAAGGCCTTTCTTCAATAATATATGGGGTAAGATTCGTGACCTGGTGTTGCTGAAAGTTGTGCAGTGTTGCACTGCTTATGCCATGATCTTTCACAGCATATTTTTCAAACTCTTTTCCAAAATTCATTTATTTAAATTTATTTGAAGTGAAATAAGGGTCACCCTTCTGATTGATTAAGCTAACATTCAAATACTATGCAAAATAAAAAATGCGACAAAATAGCATTTCCATTTATTCTGCTATGTATTTGTAGATGTTAATTTATAGATGTTGAGGTGCAAAAAAATAAGGCCAGACCCTGGCCTGACCTTATTTTTTAAAAGTATGCAATCACTAATGACTATGATGATGTTGCATTGCAGTCAATTCCTCGGGAGTAACTACGTCTTCTATTACATTGACCTGCTCTTCCAATACATTAAATAATTTGGTTGTCTGCAGCTGGTAGTATGTGTTTTCAAGAAACTTTTTGTCCTTTAGCATGCTGTCCGCGTAACTGTCGAGCCACGGTGCATCGTCCAGATTCTGTCCTCCCATGTATCCCACTATTTGCTGTTTTGCAAAGTCCCTGATCTCAGAAGGATCCACCTCTAAATTCAATTGGCTACTTAGCTGTGTTGTTATCAGTGTCCATTTTAAAGAATTGGCAAAAGACGGGTACTCGTTTTCTGCCTCTTCGGCAGTCTTTGGAGGTTCCTGGCCTTGTTGCATCCAGCGCTTCAGAAATTCCTCAGGAAAATCAATGGGTGTATGATCTATCAGTTGGTGGTAAACCTGGTCATGCAATTGATTGCGGCTTTGGGCATCCCAGTTTGCCTGCACGGTATCCTTTGCAGCCTGGCGAAAATCACTTTCATTGGTGATATTTCTGCCCGGGAATGCCTGTCCAAAAAATTCTTCATTCAGTTCCGGCTTCTCTACCAATCCTACTTTTGAAATAGTCATTCTAAAAAATTTATCTAACGCGCCTTCTTCATTTACCGCTATACCAAGGTCGCTCACTACCCACTCACGTTCCTTTTCGTCAAAAGCATTTTGGAGCTGTAGAAGGAGGCTGTCCTCTTTTCTCTTTCCCATCAATTGAGGTCTAAAACCCTCAGCAAAGTATTTTACCAGCAAAGAATTTCCTTTATTAATTCCACCCTCTATCGGGTTGCCTTCTGTATCCGTTTCGGAAAAAGTTACATTCAAAACGTTTTCATCTGTAGTCACCTCCTCAGGATCAGTCATTTTACCATGCTGCACTTTTAGCCGTTCTATCTCCTCATCAATCATCGCGTCCGTTACATCCACTTTGTGACGGGTAACAGTAATGTTTTTTACATCGATGTCGATGGCAGGCTTTAAACCAATTTCAAAAGCAAATGCATAATCAGCAGGGTTGTTCATATCAAGCTGGCGTGCATCCGATTCGAGCGGCAGAGGCTGCGCAAAGATGTCCAGTTTCTCGTCCTGCATATATTTATTCAGTTCTTTTTCTACCGTACGCAAGACTTCTTCGGTAAAGACTCCGGCACCATGCATTTTCCTGATCATTCCGGCCGGCACCATTCCTTTGCGAAAACCCGGAATGTTTGCAGTTTTTGCATATTTTTTTATTGATTGCTCAAAAGCCGGCATATAATCCTCTTTGGCAAGCTTTACGGTCAGTTTATCTGTTAGCGTTCCTATATTTTCCCTGGAAACTGTAGCCATACTCGTTGTTTTATGTAAATGATTGTAAGTTTTACGGCAGGCGACGATAGCCTCCCGAAATTTTTGGCCCGCAAAGGTATGTTTTAAGGCGAAATAAACACACATTACACTTTTTAATTCTCTGCCGCCAAAATAAGAATTGAATAACGAGTATGGTCCTGTGGTCATTATAGCAGCTTAGACTGTTAACGCTCCGTTTGTCTGAAGCATGGCTGCCGGGTGACATGAATGTGTAATATACAGAAACCGTAAGCTTGTATTACCCGTATTGAGGTGATAAAAATGAAAAAATAAATGTGTGAGAGTCATCCAAATAAAGCTTCCCGTAAAAATTGCTGGGGGGCTGAGAAAAGGCAAGGTAGCAAACTGGGGAACTGCCAAATTCTTTAGAAATTCACTTCAATACCATCGCTGTTGATATAGACTTTTTTACCTGATGTAGTTTCAACTTCGTACACCTCGGGCCGTCCCTGTAACTGTAACTTATAAATTCTTGCTATTTTAAAATCTGCGGATTGCCGAGCTGAAAATACCACTACTCCCCGCGGAGGTTGAAGCACTGTGTATTCGGTCCTTGTATCAATCCGCTGACCTTTTGTGTGATACCTTGTGGTGACCCATTGTACACCCCGCTTATGTTTGGCTGAGTATATGGAAGTATCGATGAAGTTTCTTTCCCAGGTGGTACTACCTACTGATGGAAATTCGCGATTGAATGAAGCTGTTAAAGGTGGCGGAACAGTCCATTGACCTTCTCCAACAGTGCTTCGGCTATTGCCCCAATTTGACTGGCCAAACTGGGCCTGCCCGGATCGGTCTACTGCACCTAAGTTGGTTGTTGTTCCCGATGCACGCAGGGTATTTACGTTGAAAGTAGTATCATTAGCACCGGCAATGTTAGTATTGCTGTTTCGAGTGCCGTTTATGCTGTCCCAAAAAGAGCCAGACTGCATCGATCGAGTCTCTGTCGGGCTCGAACGGTTAGCTGGTATAGCTAGATCGGGATTGGTTCCGGCATTTGACATATTACCCTCACTGTCGTGTACCTGCGATAAATTAGTAATACTGTCCGCTCTGGAGGTGCTACGCATTTTTATTAAAGAATCAGTGGTCGCCCGGTGGGTCGTGCCTGTGCCGTTTTTATTTGTCGTCTGACTAAATAATACAATAGAAATAAACATCACCACAATGAAAAATTGCGCTTTCATGACTGTGCTTTTAAACCTTTGTTACGACCACCCATCAACCGGACCACCCTTTCCCTATTTCTCCCTGTTGATCAATTTAAAAAAGCGACTTTCTTTTCCTCCTGCGCTATGATCCTGGTATAAAAAAGCCAGTTTACGGTCATTAAAGGTTTCAAACCATTCGTCCCACGAAATTTCTTCCAGGGTATCCTGCCCCGAATATCCGGGAAAATCGATCCTTAAAACTCCGCCTCCGTCTTTATCGGCTGTTGATTTAACCCGTGAAGGCTTTCCTTCGCGTTCCTCAGCCCATTTTTTAATTGTTTCCAAATCAGTTGTTGTTTTTGAAGATGCCTCTGACATACTTATATATTTTACAAGTGAATGATAACAAGTGCGCACTAAAATTATGCTAACCACAAAATGGGGAAGAACAGGAAAAGCTTGCGTTTTACAGCAGAGTATCGGCCCATGATTTGCAAGCAGAAAGTAAACTGTATAACAATGGAAAAAAAAGTGTTTGGAATCATACTGACCCTCCTGGGAATTGCGGGATTGATAGCGGCGGCGGTAAACTTTGTAAACTCAAGTGGCGGAAGTTATAATGTTAAGATGATTGTCGTATATGGCATACTCGGATTGATCTTTTTCTTTACAGGGATAGGATTATTAAAAACTACAAAAGACACTTCTTCGTAAACGGTTACGAGACGCTACACGATCACAACAGACTAATAATGGATCTAAAAGTCTTATTTGTATTTGCGCTGCACCTACTCCTTTTTATATAGTGTTCGATTGATTAAACTCAAAAGAGAGCTTTCTCCTTCGCCGTCACCTGATAGTTGCCAAATCATTATTCCACTTGCCTTCTTTGCCGCCAGTTCAGTCTTTTTCCGGATAGAACCCGTGCCATTAAAATACATTGTTCGCATATTTGGGAGCAACAGGCTATCTGCATTAGCTGCATTTGGGTAGGCATTTGTGATATCCTTGAAACTCATACTTACGACTGAAGAGTCAGGCGAGCCAAAGCCGTACCCGTAAAATGGAAGCCCCAGTACCAGCTTATTTTTTGGAATTGATCGCGTGCTGTTCCAGTATTCAAGATCTTCTTCAGCCATTGTATATGGAGAATGATGGCCGGGCTTTCGCGGGTTCCAGGGACCGGTTCTGTCATATGACATAATATTTAGGAAATCAAATTGATCAAGAGCCTTATCTGAAAGCTTGTCCTTATAGACTGTGGCGATTGCAGCACTCATGATTTTACCGGCAGGTTTAAGGGCTGCTGATAACTCAGTTACAAAGGCCTCATAATTACTATCAATATCGTTTCCTTCAAGGTCTACGTCTACGCCATCGAAACCATATCGCATTACCATTGATACCAGGTTGGCTACGAACACTTGCCTCTTATCATCCCTGAGCAAATTGGAGTAATAGGTATGAGGGCCGCCTCCTGCAATAGATGGCAATACCAGTACATTTTTATTGTGCGCTTCATCAATAAAGTTTCTCAGGGGAAGATCCTGCCGAAAATTGCCTGCTGTGTCCGGATTAATGAATGCAATATTTACATGTGTAACCCTGTCGAGGAAAGTGTGATTTTGTACCTGTTGAACTGAGTCTTTCAATAGGGTATTCAGTAAATAGTAACCTACTACCTTATATGGTCGCGTTGCTTTTACACTCACTCCCTGGGCATGGGTTACAAACCCGTATAATACTGCCAGCATAGCTGGAAGGACTTTCTTCATTTTGAAACTGTTTATTCAAATCTACAAATTGTATGCACACCAAGGTGCAAATACCGGTCGTGCATTACCGAAGCCAGAGGGAGAATAAATAATCTCACTCCATCAATGAGATAACAAACAAGGCAAGTCAATTGATTGGCAGAACTTACGGTTCGGAAACTACAGCTAAGCCAACGGGGTTACAATTATTAATAGTGAGAATGACTAGTTAGGCCACAAAGCAGAGATACGTTTTTGGCAGGATTTTTTAATGCTAGACAGAGAATCGTGATTCAACATTTAAAAAATAAATTTTATGAAAAGAGTATTCATGTTGCTAAGCTCTATTGTTCTGGCCTCTGTGATCATTCAACAACTTATTGGAGAAAAACCGCGTAAACATATCAGGTCAAGAAAAGATGATCCCACTATACCACCGGTGTCTACTACGGCATTTTAATAGTAAATGCAAAAAAAATTAAGTTTTCCCTGCCCTGCAGGGATTTTTTATGTAAAAAAGAACCTGTTTTTGCGCTCGGTTCTGCTAATTTTGTTAGTAAATGAAACGAGCCGGTTCAGCAAATCTTCCTTTGCATAATGGTTTTGTACCAATGTGGCTTGCAACGCGTATGGCAAAACTTGGGCTTGCAATTACTGAAGCAATCATTACCGAGTATGGAAGCAACGAGGTTTTACGTCGACTCAGCGATCCCTTTTGGTTTCAAAGCTTTGGAGCAGTAATGGGTATGGACTGGCATTCTTCCGGAATTACTACCTCTGTCATGGGCGCGCTAAAAAGAGCTGTCAACCCTTTATCCCGGGAACTAGGTATATTTATTTGTGGCGGCAAAGGAGCAAACTCGAGAAAGACGCCTGGTGAATTACTTTCTGTCGCAGACCGTACCGGACTTAATGGCAACCAGCTTGTACGTTGCAGCAAGCTTGCTGCTAAAGTAGACAATACCGCGGTGCAGGATGGGTACCAGTTGTATCTACACAATTTTATTGTTAGCGAAACGGGAGAATGGACAATCGTGCAGCAGGGAATGAATGTTTCGGATAAGTCGGCGCGCAGATACCATTGGCATTCACATGGATTACAGTCATTTATCGAAGAACCTCATACAGCTATTTGCGGGTATAACCGCGGCCCTATATTAAACCTGACTGATAACGAAGCTTATACAGTTCGCGATAGCATATTTGCAATGACTACCGTAAAGCCTGAATTGATGATGCAGGAAGTTCAACAGCTAATCATGCCTTCGCACCATGATGTACGAAGTAAGGACGTTAACCTTAAGCGGCTCGGGTCGGTCCTGTGGTTGGCCCATGATGCCGGGGTTAAAAATTTTGAAGAACTGTTATTGTTAGAGGGAGTAGGCCCAAGAACGATACAATCACTTGCCTTAGTTAGTGAAATCATTCATGGCACACCTACACGATTTAAAGATCCGGCAAGGTTTTCATTTGCCCACGGTGGTAAGGATGGCCATCCGTTTCCCGTACCACTGAAAGTATATGATGAGACAATCAGCACCTTGCAAACAGCTGTTCAAAAGGCAAAACTGGATCAACGCGATAAGCAGGAGGCAATAAAAAATTTACACCAATTAGCAATCCGAGCCGAAAAGGATTTTTACCCGGAGGACAACCTGGACGCATTGATTGAAAAAGAACGGGAAGAAAGCTGGAAGTTCGACGGTAAAACCGTTTTTGGCAATGCCCTTCCTCCCAAAAAAGGTAAACCGCTACAATTGCGCCTTTTCTAAGTAGCCTAACAACCCCAGACACCTGCCTACCGGCTGCAGACCCTTTTTTGCCAAACTGTCCTTTCGCCCACAGTCTCATCTTATGGAACCGACAACACCGGTTCTCCGTCGCTGGAGGTCTTCAAATTATTTGAAACCGGTTTTGATGGTTTAAACGCCTCCTTAATAGATTGAAAATCAGCCCCATCAGAAACAAGCACTGATCTCGATTTTGGCAGGCTTTCCGGGTAATTTTGCTGGATATAGCTGACCAGGTTTTCCCTGATATAGCAACGGAGGTCAAAAGCATTGCCGGAATTGGCGGCGCTAACCAGGAAGCGGATTTCAACGGTATTTTCAGAAGCGTCTGTTACCTGCATTCCACCAACCCGTTTATCCCACAGCGCGGATAATTCAAGTAGTCGCATAAACTCTTTCCTGATCTCTTCAAAGGGTGCAGAATAATCAAGATGTAAAAAGACAGTACCTAGTATTTCTGAACTGTTCCTTGTCCAGTTTTGAAAAGGCTTTTCCAGGAAGTAGTTAATAGGCAGGATCAGTCTTCTCTGGTCCCACAATCTCAGCACAACGTAGGTTAAGGTTATTTCTTCGACTCTGCCAAATTCGCCTTCTGCCACCAGCGCATCGTCAAGACGCAAAGGTTGAGTGAATGCGATCTGTAATCCTGCGAGTAAATTACCGAGAGAACGTTGTGCAGCAAAACCTACAATAATACCGCTAACCCCCACTCCTGTGAGCAAACTTGCACCAATACTCCTCAAACTACTAAAGCTTAAGAGAATCGCTCCCACAGCCAACACAATGATCACCCCTATTACTAGTTTGCGAATAAACTGGATTTGTGTACGTATCTTCCTCTCACGCAGGTTGTCTTCCTTGTTAAGATCGTACACATGATATAACAGGTCCTCAAATAATCTAACCGCGGCGATCAATACAAAGGCTATAGCAGCGACGAGAAGGATGCCGGTAAGTCTATCAAGAATTGCGGTTTCTTTCCCGGTCAACTCCATTACAGGCAACACGAGCTTAAGCGTCAGCAATGGAAGAAACCAGCTAAAAGGTTTGTTGAGCCTTATGATTGCAGAGCGTAGCAGCGAGAAGTGGCTTTTTGAATCCGAGTAGAAGCTTAATATAAACTTTGCAATTGCTTTAAACAATAAACCTGTTAATAAAGCTGCTGTAGCTAGCAGCAGGTTCCGTCCAACAGGCGGCAATTCTTCCAGCGCCCTCATCATATTCTCCCACATGTCTTATTTTTTAAGTTATCCCACCGACACAAAAAATGCGCCGTCGGCTGGAAAGACGTCAACCTGGCAATTACATGAACAGCCGGCAACTAATAATGAGCAGGACACTTAATATTAATTTTACTGCTGTTTTGATATGGCTATACCGGAAGTATGAAGTATAAAAACCTGACCCGTTGCACTAAATCTACCAGGTAATAAGAACGCAAAAAGCCATCCTGGGATGGCTTAAATTAACTTAACGAGCAACCGAAAATGTTGATTAAGGAGTAGTGGTACCACCAGAACCAGATGTTCCAGATGAACCAGAAGTACCAGAGCTACCTGAATTTCCGGAATTGGTGTTTGAATTTGTGCCGGAGCCACCTGACTTACGGCCCTGGTGTTTTTTCATTCCTGATTTGTGTGAACCACTTCCTGATCCGGATCCGCTCTGACCACTGCCTGAACCTGTGCTACCTGTGCCTTCGGTTCCTGTGCCACCGGTGCCGCTATTACCCGTTGTACCTGATTGCCCGCTACCGGATGAGCTACTTTGTCCGCTTGTGCCCCTATTTTTCGACTTTCCCTGTGACCCTGACCCTGTACCTGTTTGCGCTGCTAGCGATAAGCTGCTGATCGCGAATAATGCAACAATGAATGTTTTTTTCATAAATACATCTTTTTAATAAATGTTTCAAAGTTTAGACCATAATTACTTGTGACAGGAACGGGTAATTAAACTAGTATTCTTGTGGAATTTTACCAAAACCAACTACATTAGGAAAAAAATGGATACAATCTGGGCAGCTATATGGACAAATGTCTTTAATATTTTTTTAATATAGATTCGTCTGGTTTTTGTGGCAGTCGATTTTCTACCTGTGCCACTGGTAACCCCTACTTTTGCTTTTTCAAAGGAATACCAGCAGACAATTTACCACCTAATGATTCCCAATCTGATCATCCCTAATAGATTGTGTGCATTAAGCGAGCTAAAGGTAGGTGTACCAGCAGTTTGAGCCTATCGCATTTTCCTGTTCCTGGAACCACCCAATTTACTCCTTTGTACTGCCTTTTTGGTCTTTGTCTCGCTACTTCCAATGGTGTCGCCGGTTTGTTGATCTGTTTTTGCGGCTTGTAATGACGACTCTGCCGCCGACCCCTTTTGGGATCCGCTCATCTCATTACCTCCAGCCCCGCCTGTACCCATCGGGCTACCCGGCGTCGTATCCTTACTACCATGGTATTGTCCGGTACCCCTGGCTAGGATCGTCGATTTTCTGCCGGGTGTACCAGTCTTGCCAGTTTGAGCATGGCTGGCTACAAGGAATGTCGTTAGGACTGAAAATAGTATTAGGCGCTTCATAAATATATTTTGCTGATCAAATATTTCAACTGTTTTAAAAGGATCTTAAGGTCCAGAGGATCTCGAATTTTAATCTCTTTCGGTTAGCGCTTCTTTATACTTCTCCTCGTTTTCAAGATCTTCCTTGCTTATCTTTCTGTCATCATTGGGGTCAAGAGGATTGTGAAACGGGAGAAGGGTCTCCTGTTTATTTTCCTCGCTGCTTTGTCCCTGTTGACCTGGGGTATCTGAAGTGTTGCCTGTATCGTTTACCATATTATTTTTTTAAATTGTGATTAAAAAATGGGGCCACCTCTATTGTTAGAAAAACACTTTTAAAACTGGTAAGCCCAATTATAAAAAACAAAAGAGGCTGACAATAGGGTCAACCTCTTTACTATCTTAACTTATGCTTTCTACTGGTTATTTGTCGAATTCGTACGTCCGTCTTTTTTGTCTTTATTACGTCCGATGATATAACCACCGGCTCCACCTACAACACCGCCGATTACAGCTCCCAAGCCTTTCTTTTTACTTATGATAGCACCACCAACCGCTCCTGCGCCCGCACCAATAGCAGCGCCTTTAGCAGCTTTACTCCAACCCTTCTTTTCTTCAACAGGTGCAGTTGCAGTTTCATTGGTCGAAGTACCAGACCCGGAGGCTCCTGTTGAAGTTCCTGAACCTTCGCTATCTGAGCCACTGCTAGTTGTTCCCGAACTGCCGGAACCAGATGAATTACTTTTGCTGTAGTCGGGGGAAGAACTTGCCGACCGGGTACTATGACTATGACTTTTACTGGTAGTTCGACGAGTGGTACTTTTTGGCGCGCTAGCTACGGGAGCAACAGTAGTTGCAGGAGCTGCAGATGGTTCAGCTACATCCGGCGTAGGTGCGTTAGGATCAACTTTTACATATCGGCTTCCGTCTCCGGTTACAATTGTATCATTTACACCTTTCAGTTCTATCACCTGCCCTCTATCAGCAGTTGCATTGTTTTTAAAGCCGGCGGTATCAGTAGTAGTCGATGTAGTGGTGGTTGTGCTCTCATTTGTTTTAGGATTACTAGTGCATGAAGCAAGTAAACCCACAATGGTCAATGTTAATAAGCTTCTTTTCATGTTCTTAATTTTTAAATTATCAGTTAGGGTTTCCACCCTGCTTTTCAAAGGATGAAAAAGTTAGTTTGTCCTATCAAAGAGAAAACTGTGCCAAGTTCAAAAACAGCGGTTTTGGAGACGAAGAAACAATTGAAAAACAACGGATTAACAAAATCTTTGTAATTGGATAAATGGGCCTTAGCCTTGTTTTTTAAAAGCGCTTTCAAAAAAAAAATTAATACTAATATAATTGATTCGTAATCCATTGTCAAGTCTATTTGTAGTCCCCTCGGTGGAACCGAACGCAGTGTACAAAATTGAGCTGCCAATAGCATATTTCAATCTTCAAGTACTTGTTGAATATTCTACAAAAAAAATTTGAGCCTGTTAACGCCACTTCGTAGATTACATTTAAAAGAGACTGATATATGAACAATTTTGATAGGCTAATGCTATTAAAGGCGCTGCAAATCCATGAAACCTTAACTATTAATGACTTGGCTAAGGAGGAAAATTTAGGTGTGGAAGTCTCTCCAGAAGATTTACAACCTGTACTGGCTGAACTGGAATCAGCTGACCTGGTAGATACCCTCAACGGTGTTACTCCTGCAACCTATACGATTACCGATAAAGGCCTGGCTGAAATACCAGGATGAAAAGAATTTATACTTTCGGGTTAACCAAACATTTTGAGAATGAGTAGTGGCGTCAACTCGACGGTGTGGAGTATTAACTGCATTACTATTTAGTCAGGTAATTAATTATCAGAACCAGGTCTTCATCTCCTGTTTGACGCAGGCCATGTGAGTTCCCTGGTCTTGTAAGAATCCCATCGCCAGCTTTCACCGCAAAACTATCAGTATTCATTCTCATTATACCCGTGCCGCTTACCACATAATATATTTCGTCGTCCTTTTGTAAATGGTATCCTAAAACCGCACCCTTTTGTAAAACCCTTTTTCTAAAAGTAAGCTGCAGCCCCGGCGCCGCACTAAAGAAGGAGTATGCCGTTGACAGGCCTGATCCATTGTGTGGCGGGGTTTGTAGTTTTCCGAGCTCTTGCTCATGCTCCAAAAAATATCCCCCGCTAGACTGCCGGGTAAAGGCGATAGAAATAAAAGCAACCAGGATAAGGGTAAAAACAACAACGCTGATAGACTTTTTTGACATTATATTTTTGCTGGTTCGTTTGGCTATAAAGGTAACGAAGCGAAGGGAATGGAGTACGGAATAAGATAGTAAAGAGGTTGACCCTATTGTCAGCCTCTTTTGTTTTTTATAATTGGGCTTACCAGTTTTAAAAGTGTTTTTCTAACAATAGAGGTGGCCCCATTTTTT
>Ga0115848_100028_pt1 | contig 31996 bp, 27 predicted proteins | sample InSIn3gowninarea_FD_83862 | JGI IMG/M metagenome (GOLD analysis project Ga0115848, IMG submission 83862) | reverse complement strand
TTGTATAATTTTTTTACCTATTCCAATGAGGCTAGGTTGAATAGGATTTTTATTCTTTTGTCTCTTACTTTTAAACTCTTCTCCTCCAAGATTTCTTCATCATATCTAATTTGCATCATTCTCTTGTGGTTATCCCTAGACAATAAGTTGTTCACCTTGGATAATGAACAGAAGAGGAACTGAGTAGGGACATGGAATATATATTTTACAAGAGTAGTGAGAAAGATGTGGATCAGTTATATGTGACTTATCCTTTTCCTATAGTAGTCTTGAATGAGGTTACTCAAGCCACGGTGGGAAAATATAAATGGGAAAATATGACTTTAGATGATTGACTGTTTGACTAGTTATATGATAAGACAATAACAACATATAAGGCTCTAAACCTATGTGTTTTCTTATGTGGTTTGAGGGACCCCAAATTAGATGTGATGAAGAAATCTTGGAGGAGAAGAGTTTAAAAGTAAGAGACAAAAGAATAAAAATCCTATTCAACCTAGCCACATTGGAATAGGTAAAAAAATTATACAAGGGAAGGATTTTCCATAAAAGATAGGAAGTACCTAATCTATTGGAAGGAAGGGGAAAACATAATGAAAGGATAAATGCATCAGAAATAGATTTAGTGCTAAAAAATCTCAAAGTTGACATTGACATGTCTGACCCAAGGTCCACAAGAGAAAGTGGGAGAGGTGGGGGAAAAGGGAGGTATTTTCTAGACCATGAGTCATTGGGTGAGAATGATTTGATCCAATATTCTTCTCATTTAAATAGGAAAGGAGGCTCTTGTGCTTAGGGATCATTGAGTTTATTGTGGATTCTTTGGGTTGACCGCATTGGTTATTGTTAAAGTCATAGCACTTTTGAACATTAAAGTTAGAAGCTATTAATGTTTAAATCACCTTATATGGTAAATATGTCACCAATGCAATACATTATCAATCTTGATGTTATAGGTTAAGTGGTTAAACTACCTAACAAGTAGGGGTGCTATAAATAAGTTAGATATGATGTGTTGGAGATATAAGGATGAAACTTTATTATCAAATATTTTATATTCTTTGTCCATCATTGTCTTCTATCTATGTGTGTGCCTTCACCATATGGCTCTGATTTTGGTTGACGATTATTCCCTTGAATATATTTTTTTTGTTCTTTGGATCACTATTTTTTCTGATGATCATGAGATTTTCTCTAACCTTCAAGAAACCCCTCTCAATTCAAGTACTACTTGTGTCTCTAAACTTCCATGATGGATTAATGTACTACTATGTTTATTGTCAGTAATGATTTTCCTCAGCAAATAGATCCATTTCTGTAATAAATATCCAACTTACAAATGTTTTTGCATGTTTAGATAGATACATGATGGATTTGGATAAACTAATAAAGAATATTGGCACAATAATGAAATATATTTAGGGTGATGGTTGACCTCATTAGTTGAGAGGAACTTGTTGTAATAAAATATTGAAATCTAAAGGTTGTATTTCTTATCTTCATGATGGCGAATACTATATAGGATATACAAATATAGTTCATCGTCAAGTTGTTTTTCGGCATCGTTTCCACTTGTGTTAGATATTAAGTGCATTTCCCTATTTATTGCTTGATGAAAAACAAACTTGTATGCGATTTTTTCCTTCAACAATGGCCTCAATTCATTACTGCATCTCTTCGTGGGTTGTTGCTACTTATCAAAGTTGAGGTAATCCATCTCAAGAATTGTAAAATCTCTCCAATGACAACCTTTTAAACTAATAGATGAATTCTTTGTGTCTGGTGTTGAGGAATGAATATGAATTATGTAGGTATGTGTAAGAGATATGAAATGTAGATCTTTGCACATAGGTTGGTTTATTTGACAACTTACCATATCGTTAATGTTTTCGGAATCCTATGGAGAATTTTGTCCTTGCACTGTCAAGGTTACATGTGAAATTTTGAAGCTACATTTGTGTAGTGAAATCTTTAGAAATTTTGTTGTATCTCATAATTTTTTAATTTGGCTTGAAAAACAACATTTAAGTTATAGCCTAGAAGTACCACTTGAACTGAAAAATGGTACGAACATCGGGTTCAAATGGGCATCTCATACACATAATCCAATGGGGTTTTATCAACCACTAAGTGGCCACACATTTGTGATTTGTTAATGGCCTTCCATAATCTCCACGTAGAAATAGAGGCTTTTTTTAATTAACTAAACACAAAGTTTATTATCTTCAAACATGCTTATTTGACTGAAATATTCTCTTACTAACAACAAATGCCAGGGCCTGAGAAGGACTTGCTTTAGAATGAGCGACTTGAATTATCTACTAGTAGTTTTGGACTTTAGAAATGCATGTGGTTTAAGATTTATTTGAGAGAATTTAAGAGGATCCATGAAGGAAAAAAGAGAATTTTGGATTTAAAACTACTAGTAAATTTTTGTGATGCTTGTTTTCATGAAGTAGATTCTCAAGAGTTTGATTTGTTGTGTTTTTTAAAGAGTGTGTAATTAAAATATCACATTTGAGAACTTAACGGAAAACATTGAAGCATTTTCAAATAAAATATTACACATTTTTTATCAGTAGACTTTTATATCTAGAAGATATTGTCTTTAGTTGTGAGAGTTTACATTCCACATAACCATTTCAAGAAGATGATCGATATATTTGATGTTTTCATTTGGGTTATTGTTTCTTAGAAGTTTAAGCTTGAAGGTTTGCAGGTTTCGATTGCTAAGGAAGTGGATTTGAAATTCAATGAAATCTTGGACAATGATTTGTGGAAGATGGCATTGTTCACATCTTTTGAGAGGAAATAAAAAATAATAATAAGAAAATAATGTCAGAGGTGACTAAAATAGGTTATGGGATGGGTAGTTCAATACTACTGTAATCCACGAGGAAAGTCTTCTATAACATTTGGAAATGGATTGTTAACTTCATGTGTTGTGAATATTGGTGCTCAACTCACATTTGTTTTGTGTATTGAGGATAGAGTTGTTATTCCAACAATAGGTGCGACTCTCCCATCTAGCAGTGAAGATATATCATGGCGTATCTTTGATCACAATTCTTTGATGAAGACCCTCAACCAAGTTTGGTGTTATTTCTTATGTTGTTGGTGAAATAATCAATGACCCACATTGTCACGTGCCAAAAAAATATAGTGTGTTGTATTTGATAAACTAGGTACCCTCAGAAAAGGAAAATCCTCTATTACTGGTGCTAAAGTTCTATAATATATGCAACTGGGAGAATTTCTCAAAGTAGTTTCTCCTTGGTGTAATATTTAAAAATAGAATCTTAAACTTACCAATGCAATTATGACCTTATTACAATCTTCTAAATTCGTCTTCCAATTCTAAAACTGGAGCTATTACTAAATTCCCACCAATTATAGCCATGAATCCACAATCATTGTCAATAGCATTGAAGCGCCAAAAACACACGATATTTTTCAAGAATTCAATACCATATTTAATGTTGATCATTTGTAAAAGCATACTAATGTGTCTCATTATATGGCAAAAGCAAAAAAGTACTCAAATGAAAAAAGATAAAAAAATAATATAAAAATATCAATTAAATGAGTTGAGTTTCATACTTGTTAATTATAAAAAATAAATGCTAAATTTGTAACAAAGCTAACTCACAATAAATTTTGGTAAAAGCTATAGTGAACCTATTTAATGGGTTTATAAAATATAAATAGTGTTATAAAAAGTAAATACTAAATTTGCAAATAAGTCAACTGATAGTAAATATTGGTAAAAGCTATGGTTAATCATTCACAAAATATAAATAACTTTATGTAAAGTTAAATGAAATGCTAAAACTCTTTGAAAATATATATAAAAATAGAAGTAGAATTTCTAAACAAATAATTTTATATATTATATTTTGAATAACATAAAATATGTTATTATAATCATAATTAAAAATTTTATTATAAAAAATTTAAAATATATTTTAAAAATTTTCAAAAAATAATTTTAACATTTTGTTATATGTTATTTTCAAATTTCTATTAAAAAAAATTGACTTTATAAACTTGAAAGAGTAGTTTCTTGGGTCGTGGTTCTATATATGCGAAAAGATGATCATTTTTACTAGTATTTTAATAATAATTAAAAAATATGCTTACTTTTCATTTTTAAATTTGTGTAGCAATCTTTAGAATATTTAGAACACATCTCTTAAAGAAATTGGAATTAAAAAGCATAGATCAATAGAGAAATGGGGGGTCGCGGTTTTGTCACTACTTAAAAATTTATGTAAAATATTAATGATATATTTTAAAGAAAATGAATAAATTAGATAAAAATTGTATATTAAATTTTTAAAAAAATATGACATGAAATTGAATTTAAATTGAATTGTTTTGTCTTCTTTTACCACCACCTAAATTTTATGATTTTGTAAATTTAAGAGTAAACATTCCAACTCCATTTATTTTTATAAAACTTCTTTGCCACAAAAAGGGAAAAAGTGATACACATTAACATGCTCCACCTGCAGCTAATCCAACAATCCTCAAACTTCTTGGAGCATTAAGTTAGGGTTCACTCTATAATTTCAGTGGTTTTAAGACAGAGTTTGGATATAAAATGATTACCAAGCTAGCAAAATCTATGCTGCTCTTCTACTTGCAATAGAGGTTAAGATCTAAAATGATTTATTGTTTTCACTATGGTTCAAATAATATTTCATTAGATTTCTATGCTGACCTCCACTTCAAACACACTGAACAAAATTGATTCAAATAGAGTTGAGTAATGAGCATCCATTGCCAAGGGTAGTGGTGAACTATTTATATCACTTTCATTTCTTTTGTGAGCCACCTACAACTACATATATGAAGGAAATTGGGGCCAAGAATACTGCTTGATTAACTTCCAAAAAAGTTGAAGCTCTTGCCGGAAAATATGTAAGACGTTTAATAGATGGAATATATATTTTGGTTGGTAACTAGAAGCTAATGTCTGAGTGTGCAGTGCCTACACCTCCATTTGTGGAGGATTATTTAAAGGATATGGAATAACATGCTAGAATAGGAATTTTGGTGGCCTTGATAAAAGACTAGTGGCAATGTCGGCCATTTCTGATCCATTTAAAAGGGAGACAATTGTTGTCATAGAAGGTCTAAATAAAATTGGTATAAACCTAATCATCGTTACAAGAGATAACTAGACAACAAATCATGTTGGTTTGCAAGAGCTGGGTACTTAAGATGTCAAGGATAAGGTCATTCCTACTAGAAAAGATGAAACAATTAGTTCTCTCTAGAAGGATAGAGTTTACAATATGCAATGGGAAACCATATATAAGTCTTGGGAACTCAATTGGGTGAAAAACAATCACTTCTCATTCTCATTTTCTCGGAGGAAAACTTTCCAAAAATTAAAAGTAATCCACTATGGAAATGAAACACAATAGCCCACATCAGTATCATCTGTCGAATATGTAAAGCTAAAAATTTTGTAGTAGTTTGAAGTGCTCTCAAGAAAATGAAATCAAAAGGATTCTACCTGAATCTCACATTCACAATACTTATAAAATATATGGGTGATGAAGGATGTTCGAAAACACGTCATTGGTTTTGCACCAAATAAAATCCTTTGACTAGAAATCCAAATCATCCAAATAGACATCTTAAAGTGGTTTGAGCTCTAGATCGATGAAATGTAGGTCCCCTACCCTTGCCATACACCTTGCCTTAGTAGAACTATGTGCCATAGATTATGAAGCAAAAATTCTTAATCCATCTATTTCTAAGGATGATAAAGATTAGATAGATCTCTGACTATTCATGAATCACTGTAAACTCCACAATATTCACCTTGGGAACTTATATCTTAGACAATATGTTTATTTCTTGACAACCAAGAATCTTCCCATAAGAGAATATTATCACATAATAAGACAACCAAAAAGCAAAAAAATTACTTTTGAGGAAAATTCATATCCTATTGAAATTTATGAAGTTTCTTTATCCCTAGGTTCATTAATTTTGTCACAATTGATGCAATAATAGCACAATACAAAGCACCAGCGAAAGCTTCCATATATAGAATTTTCATTGGGACGAAGTTAGAGAGCATATATTCCAGTCTCCCATGAACCCAAACACAATATAGGAGCATCATTTCTTAATCCATGAAGGGATATTCTCTACATTCCTTGGTAAACATGTTGATCTACATCCTTCCCTCAATCACAAAAGAACAATACTAGGTACCTTCAACTACCATACAATATTCATAAAACATTGGGTTAAATTTGACAACTAAGAATTATTAAGGTCAAGTTGTGGCTCGAACCATTAAACTCCAATTTTTCATTCTGAACAAATATGTATATGTTGAGCCATGATTTCATGTGCACCGAGAAGCATAGTTTTTTCCTTTTTTTCACTAGAATGCCTCAACTAAGTTTGATATAAAACCAATACAAGACTATTGTGTGAAGTAAATTACATAGGTATTTTACATATATTACAAATAATATGAACTTTAGATAAGAAATCATTAGTGTTTAGACAATAAAGAAGGGTATTTTCACAGATTACAAAGTATATGAACTTTAGATTGGAAATCGTTAGTGTTTAGATAGAAGTTAGAGAAATATTATAGATATATAGTTAAATATGGATTACAGTTCTTTTATTCCAAAATATCTACATAGTTATATGGGAGGGTAGATCGATGAGGAATCCCATCAAACCTTTCTTATGGACCATTCTTAACTCCTTTCTCACTCTTGTAGTCTCCTATTGTGAAGAAGGATCTATGCAGGTATGCCTTTGCCTTTTGGGGTTGGGCTAAGATCTATTATAGATCACAAATTGAACCCTTTTGTTTTGGTTGTGGCACAAGAATTGGTATAGTTTTTTCTAAATAGTAAGGTTCATACACTACATGAAATTCATTGGATTTTATTCTTTAGGGGAGTCGAAAAGATACATCAACCACTTCTATCCCCATTCCACGTAGTTGTGAAGTATTCAATCACTAACATAGAGAGAAATGAACTGATCATGATATCCACTACCAAGAGAGATGACAACATTCTTGTAAAGTTCTCCATTATATTTGAAATGATTTTTCAATGAAATTTCCTTTGTTAGAAATAAATCACCATATCCCTATTTCTAGGACTTAAAATATTAGGAATAACTTATGTTTAAATAGTGGGGTAAACAACTTGTATTCATTCATTTGAAATCTTTGCATGCTTTATCCAACAAACTTTAAATCATGCCCTTACAATCTGGAATATCAAAACCCCGAGCAACTTTTTCGGCATATCTGCACATATCTTGATTTCCTGTGTAGTTTTCTGTGTTTTAATTGATACAATCGAGATGATACTAAACTTTGACGATGGACAATCCTTATTAAGAAATTATTATCAAAAAATTATTATTGCTCTTGAAATGGATAGATTCAACATTCTTTTTCAAAAATATGACCAGTCAGTCATATTCCTTGGCATTTGTAAACTTGTGTGAGGATTGGTTTTAGCAAGTCACTTAAAGTGGAAATTGTTCAAATTAGAGTCTACAGTAATACAATAAAAATCCTCAAAAAGCGATTAATTAATTAATTGTCTAATTCACTGTATTCTAGTAACACATACATTTCAGGAACCTACCAGGAGACTTGATCGAAGCTTTCTTATTGACTCTTCCTAACTCCTTTCTCACTCACCTACTCCCATGATATGATGGAGCATATATTCTTTGAGGTGTGCCTTCTCCCCTTGTGATTAGGCCAAAATCTCTACTATATCTTCAACCTTCCTCTTAAATAGCTACAATTGTCTCACTAAACCAAACTATTCCATGAATATGAATCAAGTGGAAATCCCCCCTTGTATCTTCCTTTAGGAAAATGCAACTTGAAAAAATATTTGTCCTAAAATAAAACATGTTCAATTTCTTATCATTTGGGTGGTTGTAGATGCAAATGAAGTATGCCAAAGTTACTGGAATATGTGGTTTAACATAGTTTTCCATATGGCAAAAGAAGCATTTTCCCTCTTCACCCAAATTGACATAGGAAATATAGATATCTAACCAAACTTTGGTTCAAGATTAGTTGGGAATAAGTGGAAATAAATATGAAAAAGAAAAGGAAAAATGGAATTTAGTACTAATAAGAAAACTAGGAAATACAAACACCATTAAGTATATGTGTGTAGGGTAGACCATTTTTACTCTTTGTAGAATATGCAAACATTGTGACATATGCTATGAGTGAAAATTCATTGAGATTTGGGGCTGAAGAAATAACCTAACCAATGGTATCAGAAGACTAGGAGTAGAGCTATATGCTTTTTCTTTGATGTTATGTCCAAGGGATGAATCCAACTTTGTTAACGGATAATGATATCATTATTGAATAATAGTGCTAGAAAATATATGCAATTTTCTAAGACTCTGAATCCTCAAACCATACGAGGAAGCCCTTTATCTCTTCTTCCATAATGATATGGACAATATTCTAGGGTTTTGAGCCCTTTCTGAATCTAGGAATTTCATTGGACTTAATCCTATATTTTTCATTCCTGTTTGTTTTTGACGAATGAAATATTTTCCTTATGAATGTTTTTGGAATCTAACAATTTACAATTTAACTTTCTCAAGTGAATTTTCTCCATCTTAAACACAATTTTTTTTAATCTTTGGCATGTGATGTGTTGGTTAACTTTATTGGATTATGTCCCCTTTCTTTCCCTCTTTCCCTATCCCCTACCTATTAGTTTCCCATTTCATAGTTTTTCAACGATTCATCTCGAGACATGTTGTCTTCTTCCTTCATTTTTTTCCCCTTCTTGACCAATTGATTCCCATACCATCCCCATCCTTTCTTTCCATGATTTGATCCATTCCACCCTTTCTTTGCATCCTTACAACTACACAATTACATGAACAAGGGGAGGAGCATGACATTGATGAAGGTCCAAAGTGTTATTCAAGTGGCCATGCCCCACTGTAAGATATTAAATTACATTGATGATAAGTAGTGTGGGGTAGCATCCCTACTCTGCTTTGTGCAGATGGATAATATTCTTTTTAACAGAGTTGAAGGAAACAAATTGTTGTGAGCTCCCTAAAATTTAGCATTGCCTATCCCTTTGACAAAATATGTATTGCCTAACTACTAATATTGTCCTATAAGTCAGTGTTCTCACATGAAGAATATACATTTTGTATGGATTACTTAGAGCTAACAATATAGAAATTTATAGTTCAGATTTAGCCATTTTGTCAATATTAAAATCACTTTTCACATATTTTTTCATCTTTAGCATGTGACTGAAAGTCAAGAAAGTCTTACTCATATCTACTCAATCTTATTATCTTTGCATATAAACATATAAACAAATTCCTCATTTATCATCCCATTCACCTTCTAGGCATAGTTGAATTAGTTTATTCTACTAAAGGAATTCATTGAACTAGTTTCCAAGCATGAATTTCCCTTGTTTTTTCTCCTTAGAAAATTGAGATTGAATAAAAATATTCCTCGAGAATAAAACAAGTGAATATTTCTTTCACAGATCACCTCTTCTCAAACTCAATCTTTCTTCTTTATATGAGTTTCTTCTCTTGAGGTTAATTCATTTACTACCAATTACAATTAGTCTATGACCTAAGACAACCAAGTCGAACAATATTTTAGACACAACTTGTGCAAAATATAAAACAATATCTGACCCAATTGAGTTAAAGATATTGTAGATTGTAGCTAATTTTAAGAGTAGTGGTAACTTGTATGCAAAGACACCCTCATTGACACTAATCGATGAAGAGATTTTAAATTTAAATAATAGGTGTAATATTTCTTGAATAAAACTAATAACTTTCATAGTAGTAATTTAAGTAAAAATCCATAGATAAGGCTCTAGAATCTTGCGGGCTAGTAAAACACAAATAATTCACTCAATAAAAATTGCAAGAGAGAATTATGAATCTTAAACTGAGCTTGGACTTTGTACGCATCCAACCTGGAACAAACGTATAAAGTCAAGCTGCAATTGAGAGCCTTGGTAGATCATGCTATGTCCTTGTACAATTAATCCAATGGAGCAGTGTTTCTTTGGTCTCCCCATGATGCAAAAGTTGGATGCTATAATTAAAGAGCTGCTAATTTTCTAGAATATTTGGTACGTTTCAATGAGTCAGTAACAAACATGGTTCGTATACTCACAAATGTTCATAATATATGGAATATGGTAATATCCATAATAGGGCAAGTAATATTTACATATAAGTAATATTTATATATAACAATGTTGAATGTGCAAGTCATATCATTGGTTCCAAATGAGTGTCGAAATTCAATTGCAAGTTGAATTTATGATCTTGCTAATTACATGTGAGAGAATTATTGTTCTCTTAGATTTCCTTATTCTTCATCAAACAATTATAATTTAACATTTCTAATTTTAAGAGATTATTAATTCCTATGATTTGTAGCAAAAATGGATGAGTATTAGGATCTGAAGATATTGGGGTTGTCTTGGTTTTTGAAATGGACATTTTTTAGAATGTAAATAAATGTGAAAGAAGAAATTCAAGTGGGTACATTTGGTCAGATACATTGGAAGGGTGTGTAAATGACATAGTTTTAGAAACAATTCCAAAATCCCATTTGTTTTCCATATTTGATATTTTTTTTGGGTATGTGAAGATAGCATGCGAAAATGATACTATGGGGTACAACTAGTTAACAATGGACCAGTAGTGGAAATCATAATAACCTAGATTTATATATTACTTTTAACACCAAATTTACATCACGGTAAACATATGAATATCCCATTAAGTATGACCTAAAGATGATTCAAATAATCTCACCTTTAGCTTAAGTACATGGCAGAGTAATTTTTGAGGTGTAAAGTTTTATGAGAGGCATTTTTTGTTTGTTTGTTTGTTTGTTTATTTTAGTTGGAAAGGGGTTTTCTCTTAGCTTTATGTGACTCTAAATTTATCATTTGTAGCATGTTGAGAAATGAGAAAGAATAATATGTTAAATTTATTATGTAGAAATTGATGTTGAATTAATTGATATAGAGTTTAACCAAGCCACAATCTACTTTGGTAAAGGCAGACGAACATCTTAAAAATCTGCCTAAGAATACACCATATACAAAATTTGAACACAAGTAATATATGTTCTTTTCTTTTCCATATATGTTCTTTTTGATACCTCATTAAGGTTGATCTTTCTATTTTCCTACTTGATTGATACCTTCTCGTGACCGACAAGACTTTAAAAATGAATTAATATGTTCCTGAAACAAATCAGATTGAAAGTTTATAGATATAAAAGATAAAAACAATTGTTAATGCCTTCGTTTGATTGTTACTTGACTCTCGTGTGAGAAAGTTATAGACAATGGGATTGAAAAAAGGACGAGGAGATGAGGTAGAGCATGTCTTCGATATGATTCATTTGTTGTTGGAGATCCTTCAAGCACCTATGCCATCAACTTTGAAAATGTTTCTCATAGGGAACCCTATGATTTTTAATGTTGTGATTATTTCACCTAATGGCTACTTTTGGAAAAAAAAAAGTGTTTTTGGAATGCTAGGAAAGACACCGGTGAATAGGTAAACAAATATTTTATAATTGCAATGTCCTTTCCATGATATCCCGTATTTATTTTTTGATTGTATTTTGAACGTTTCCTTTGATTTTGTTTTTTTTTTTTAAACCATGAAATTTAAAATAGTTGGTATCATGTCCATTTAAAAATCCAAAACTTGAAGATGAGATTAGTATTACATGATGTTAATTGAAATCCTTTTATCTATTTTGTGTTAAGAAAATTTAATGACTATTAGAAAAGTTTAATTTCATGTTTTTATTTGAGCATAGGTTGTCTATATACTTGACCATGTTCATGTGTTAGAGAATGAAATGTGTTGTGATTAAACCAACAAAAATTAGACATGACACCTTAGATTATTTGTTTTCACAAGTTATCTATAGTATGAGCTTTTTAGCATGTAACTTAGTTGGATTGATTGTGCATAATCTTTCTCTAAAAGTTGAATAGTAAGTTACTAAGTTGTTTTTTTCTATGGTGACTCTTTAATTTCTTTGTTTATACATGTCATTTGACCACATAATATCTACTAGTCAGCCCAACTGAAGAAAACTTGTTCAAGTTTCTTTCCTTTGTGGGGAAAGATGGCATTGACATTGCTGATGTTGAGGTATATGTCATATAAATCTTTTATAGTCTACTTTAGTTTATATTCCAATATTCATCATCTTTCATGTCTTATATTCTACATTGTATCTTCTTTCGTTTTCAATAGAGGAACTCAATATTGATGGTAAGAAGCAAGAATTGAAGAAAGAGGAGAACAATAACACTGGAGAAACAAATGAAAGAAGAGAAAGAAGAGAACCAGTCTAGTGCTGCCCTTAGATCCAATATCTCACATAAGACCCACACATAGAGATTGATGGTCAAGTCTTCAAAGTTGGTGAATTAAATTGCAATGCCTTGGAAACACAATGATAAAGTTTTGAACTAATGGAACAATATCTCATGTCTAAATTGTAGTCCAACCAATGTTAAGTTGGAAACTCATATTGTAATACTTGACATTTTATATAATATAATTTATGGTTGAAATGATTTATCACTGCACGTGATATTATTTAGTATTGACATATGTAACTTTGCGTTTTCACAGTAGATCAATATGCACATTGTATGACATTTTTTAGTACCAAAATCATACTAAGTAATTTGTCTTGATTAATAATGAACATTTAAAATAAATCTAAAACTACTAAATTAGTAGTTCATAATTGATTAATGATGAACACCAATAAAATGAATACACGATTAAATTAGTCGTTTATAATTATTATTAATTAAAGTAAATAAAACGAATATAAACTACTAAATTAGTTGTTTATATAATGAATATGAAACTACCAAAAAAAATTTAAATGATTGTTGCAAATGATAAATTCGTGATTACAAATGACGATTGATTTTTCCATTAATAAAACTATTATTAACTAATTTACAGTATCTTATAACATGACCAAAATTTGGTCATATTTATTTGGTCATTAATTGGTTTGAAATAGTGACTAAAATTTGCATATATATGACTATTAGTAGTTAATTACAGTATCTTATAACACAACCAACATTTTGGTCATATTCCTTTCGTTATTAATTGGTTTTTCCGGGTGATCATATAGTAATATATTTTGTTGTATATTTAGTCATTTATTGTGGCAATTAATGACTAAATTAATGACCAAATTTATGACTAAATATACTACTAGATGATAAAATTAAAACAACTAATTAATGACTAAGTTAAAAATGACTAAAAATTGGTCACATTATGAGATACTGTAAATTAGCTACTATTGGTCACCAATTGAAAAATGTTAGTTTATATGCAAATTTTAGTTCTTTTTTAGTAACTAATTAGCCATTTTCTACTAGTGAATGATGCCTGAGTATTAAATACTTTATCTTAACATGCATGCTTTTGATTCATCCTCAATTATTGTTGGGTCAGAAATTAGTGTAGGAAAGGAAAAAATAACTAATAAACATGGAAAGGTGTGAAGCTCTAGGCATTATACTTTCCCATATGCAAATGGTTACTCGCTTCCACGCATTTCATTCAATAAAATATTATGCAAGTGATATACTGCCATGGTCATGCCTTGTGACTTTTCAGGTGATTTGATGTTTGTGAATCCTAATTACTAACCTTCACTAGTGTATAATCCTATTAACAAAGAAGCAAAAATTTACATTTTAGTGAGTTATATTCTCACGAGCCTAGTCAAAATCATGGGAATAATTTATTTTTTTTAGTTTTAAATTTGAGATTTTGTTTGAGAACATGTTATGAAACCAGCTCACAAAAAGATAGAAAAGATAGATCAACGACTTGGAAATAAGCCTCTTCGAGGGGGAAACCTCCTTCACATTACACAAAAAAAAAATAAAAAAATCTTAGATGATACAAATGACAAAACCTCCTTTCTTTATATAGGATTCTAAGGGTTCATATTATAATCAAAGCCAACATAACAATAATAATCCAAGGGCACAAAAATAACAATAGAGGGCTTCTATGGGGCACAATAATAACAATATGGGGACAATAGGGGCACAACGATAATAATAAGGGTTACAATGACAATAGTAATGGGAGAATCACTAGTGTTATAGGGGCCTAACATGCCCATCTCCTTCAAAAAAGTATTTTCCTCAACACTTGGGTAGTTTTGGATGATTCTGTATAAAATTCTCATCCTCCAATGTGGAATTTCTGCAGGTACGTTCTTCCATTTGATGAAATACTCTGAAATTAATTGATTTTGAAGCTATCGAGTTCCTTTTTTTGTAACTGCTTCAGGTTCCAATATGATTTTTCCTTCCTCATTAAGTTTTGGCAATATTGTTTGAATTGGGAGCTTGTCACCTATAACCTTCTTTAAACATGAAACATGGAAAACTATGTGCACTCAGGAAGCTACAGGAAGCTCCAATTTGTATGCCATAGTACCTATCTTTTTCAACACTTTGTATGGACCATAATACTTTGGTGATAATTTATCATCTTTCCTAGCTTTTTTGAGGGACATTTGTTTATATGGTTGTAGTCATAGGAATACCCAATCACCTACATCTAAACTTCTTGCACTGCAATGTTGATATCCCTGTTGTTTCATTCTATTATGCGCCAAAGTGAGGTTATCCTTTAAGAGTTAGAGAACTTGTTATTGATACTTGATGTGATTTTCCACTGCTTGAACCTTAGAATTTTCTCTTAAATATGATGGGATGGATGGTGGATGATATCAATCAAGTGCCATAAATGGGGTCATTTTTGTTGTAGTACGGAAGGAAGTGTTATACCACCATTCAGCCAGAGGAAACCATTTGACCCATTATGTCTATTTATCAGATACAATGTAACGAAGATTTTCTTCCAAACATTTGTTTACTATATCAATTTTCCCATCAAATTGAGGATGATAAGGTGAGATATGAGCTAACTGAGTACCATGACAAGAAAATATTTTTGTCCAAAAATTTCCAGTGAAAATGGGATCTCTGTCGCTTACATTTACTATCTTAGTTTTTCCATCAAATTGAGGATGATAAGATGAGCTATGAGCTAATTGAGTACCATGACAAGAAAATATTTATGTCCAAAAATTTCCTGTGAAAATGGGATCTCTGTCGCTTACATTTACTATCTTAGTTTTCCCATCAAATTGAGGATGATAAGATGAGCTATGAGCTAATTGAGTACCATGACAAGAAAATATTTCTGTCGAAAAATTTCCAGTGAAAATGGGATCTCTGTTGCTTAGAATAATCATTGGTTTTCCATGTAGCTTTTGAATTGCTTCCATAAGTGCAGTAGACACTTTACTCTCTTAAAATGGATGAGATAATGCACAAAAGTGTGCATACTTAGTAATTCTATCAAATACCACCATGATAATACCCTTTCCTTCTGAATTGGCTAAACTTGTGATAAAATCCATTGAAACCTCCTCCCAACGTTGGCTTGGAATGGATAAAGGTTGTAATAGACCTAGGGTCTTAATTGTTTCAACTTTATTTTGTTGGAAAACTAAACATTCCGCCAGAAACTTTTGAATATCCAATTTAAGGCCATCCCAAAAAAATTCCTTCTTAACCCTATGGTAAGTTTTTAGAAATCTTCAGTGCCCTCCTAAGGGAGAGGTTTGCAATTCCATAAGAATATTCTGTTTGAGTTGGGAATTCTTACATAGGTATAAGCGACATTTGTACCATAATGAATCATTTTTCCAGCTAAATATATCAGAAACACTGGGATCTTGTTGTGACTTTTGAATGAGTGCCCACACTTCTTCGTCATTGTTCCATTCATCCCTTGTTTCGTTAATCCAATCTGGTTGGATAATAGAAATGGCACAAAGAAATGCTTCCACATCGTCATCCTTTCTTGACATTGCATCTGCCACAACATTTTGCTTCCCTTTTTTGTAGATGATTTAAAAGTCATAACCCAACACCTTTGTGACCCATTTTGTTTCTCTTATAAAGATAGTCTTTGTTATAAAATTTATGTAAGGCTATAATGATCCATTTTTACCTTGAAGTGTCTTCCCATTAGGTAGGGTCTCCATTTCTTAAGTGCATGTAGTATTACCAACATTTCCTTCTCATAAATTGCTTTGTATAAATACTTTTCTTTGATTTGAGGAGTTTTGAAGGCAATGGGTATTTCTTCTTGCATTCAAACAACACCAATTCCTTTTCCAAATACATCACATTCCGCAATAAAGGTGTTTGTGAAGTCTAATGTAGCTAAGACTAGTTCTTGGCACATTGCCTCTTTAAGATGTTTAAAGGCCTTCATTGCTTATGGAGTCCATGAAAATGCATCTTTCTTCAATAATGTTGTTAGAGGTGCTTCTATTCTCCCATAATTCTTAAAAAACTTGTGATAATACACTGCCAACCCAAGAAATCATCACAACTTCTTTATGTATGTGGGGACCTTCCATTCCTTCATGGTTTTATTTTTGCTAGGTCTACCTTAACACTTTCATGTCATACAATATGACCCATATATTCCACCTCTTGTACTCCAAAGAAACATTTGGAATTTTTTCACCCTCTCAACATGTTTGACATGATCCTTCCAATACTTGTTGTGGATTAGTATATCATCAAAAGATACTAACACAAATTTTCTAAGGAAGAGTTTGAAAATGGAATTCATCAAACCTTGAAATGTAGAAGGTGCATTGGTAAGGCCAAACTTCATGACCAAAAATTCATAATGACCCTTGTGAGTTCTAAATGTTGTTTTTGGAATGCCTTCAACCTTCATTTTGATTTGATGATATTGTTAACGAAGATCCGAATTGGTGAAGTAAATTGATCCATGCAATTCATCAATGACAAGAATGGGAAATTTATCTTCAATGGTGAGCTTGTTGAGCTCCTTATAATCTGGACACATGTACCATGATCCATCCTTCTTGTGAACCAATACTACTAGAGCGGAGAAAGAAATTTGACCAGGTTGAATTACACCAGCCTCTAACATTGCTACAACCATACGTTCAATTTCACTCTTTTGGGAATAAGGATATATGTAAGGCCTAATGTTTGGAGGAACACTTCCTTGAATGAAATGAATAGCATGATCATGACCAAAAATAAGTGGGAGGATTTTGGGAGTCTCAAATACCTTTGAATTATTGTCCAAGACTTTCTAGAGATCTGGATAAATAGATGATTTCAATGTGGGAACATCTAACGAACATAATTGTGCAATTGTGCCTCATTGTTCTTTCTTTTGAATATTTGTCATTCCATTAGAGATGATTATCTTTTTTGGTTTCCCTGTGATACCCCTTAATTTAACTTCCTTTCCTTCTGAAGAAAATTTCATGAAAAGTTCTTGAAAATTAAAAGCTATTGTACCCAAGGATTGTGTCATTCGACTTCTAGTACAACATCAGCACCACCCATTGGAATGGAAAGCATTGGGCTATTCAATACATATTCTCCTATGGATAGCTTGATATTATGGCACTTTCCAGAGAAATTTATGGTTCCTCCACTTGCAACCATCACTTGACACTTTGTTACTCGATATAGGAAGCAATTCATTTCCTTGGCTATCTTACAATGAATAAAATTATGGGTACTGCCCAAGTCAACGAACACTATTACCTTTTTCTTCTTGATATGCCATTTTATATTGATAGTTTGAGGAGTGGTAAGTCCAGCGAATGCATTACAAGATATGGTCGAATTCATTTATTCCTTCTCTTGGGTTTGTTCCTAGTGTATATCCTCTTCTTTTTGCGTTTCTTGTTCCTTTTCTTCCTCCTCTTCACAATCTATGTAAAATCATTTCTTCTGACCACACTTATGACCTTTAGTTTATTTTCTATGACAACTCTAACAAATCCCATTTTCTCTATTTTCTTCCAATTTTTGTGGTGTCATCCTTGTAGGTCGTGGAAGGCTAGGGGCAAAAAAACTTCCATCTTTATAATTGTGAGTGGTAGGGTTCCTTGTTGCCATAATTTTTCTTTCCATTTTTCTTGCCAACCTGAATGCCTTCTCCAGTGAATTAGGTTCCCAAAGGAAAACTTCATGTTGGATGTTATCATTTCAAGTCCCTATGAACACATCAATTCTATGCTCCTCTGGAATATCTTTTACCCTTATATTCAATTTTTGGAAGTCCTCAACGTGATCCATCATTGAACCCTTTTGTTTGAGATTTATCAATTGGCTAAACAACGTGTTTCTTTTTGTATCCTCATAATGTGCTATCATTTCATCCATAAAAATTGCCCAAATGACAATTTATTTATGAGAGCAAATCCATCGATACCATAAAAACTGATTTGGTTCCAAATATAAAGTTTCAATGCAAACCTTTTGTGTGTTTTTCACATTATGGAGATCAAAATATTGCTCCATCTGTAGTAACCATGATACAGGATCCTTGCCATCAAACTTCATCATATTGATATTTGTAACATGGTGGGTCTTCGATCTAATGTTAGAGTTTATGAAATCATGATTAACATTTATTTTGTTCTCATCATCAGTTTCCTTTAGTACTCTTTCACTATTAGTAAGCATTTATTGTAGACACTTTGTCAAATTTGTCTTCAATTCTTTCGTGTTGCCTTTATGTTTTCCTTCTAAACCATCCATCTTATCTTCCACACCATGCATCTTAGCTTTCACGTCATTCATTTTAGCTTCCATGTCATTCATATTAGCTTCTAGCAAAGACACTAGTGAACAGGTAAACAAATATTTTATAATTGCAATGTCCATTCCATTATATCCCATATTTATTGTTTGATTGTATTTTTAACATTTCCTTTGATTTTATTTTGTTTTTAAACCATGAAATTTAAAATAGTTGGTATCATTTCCATTTAAAAATCCAAAGCTTGAAGATGATATTAGTATTACATGATGTTAATTGAAATCCTTTTAGCTATTTTGTGTTAAGAAAATTTAATGGCTATTAGAAAAGTTTACTTTCATGTTGTTATTTGAGCACAGGTTGTCTGTATACTTGACCAAGTTCATGTGTTAGAGGATGAAATGTGTTGTGATTAAACCAACAAGGATTAGACATCACACCTCAGATTATTTGTTTTCACAAGTTATCTATACTATGAGCTTTTTAGCATGTAACTTAGTTGGATTGATTGTGTGTAATCTTTCTCTAAAGGTTGAATAGTAAGTTACTAAGTTGTTCTTTTCTATGGTGACATTTTAATTTCTTTGTTTATACATTTCATTTGACCACATAATGTCTACTATTCGGCCCAACTGAAGAAAACTTGTTCAAGTTTCTTTCTTTTATGGGGAAAGATTGCATTGACATTGCTGATGTTGAGGTATACGTCATATAAATCTTTTATAGTCTACTTTAGTTTATATTCCGATACTCATCATCTTTCATGTCTTATATTCTACATTGTATCTTCCTTCGTTTTCAAGAGAGGAACTCAATATTGATGGTAAGAAGCAAGAATTGAAGAAAGAGGAGAACAATAACACTGGAAAAACAAATGAAAAAAGAGAAAGAAGAGAACCAGTCTAGTGATACCCTTAGATCCAATATCTCACATAAAACCCACACATAGAGATTGATGGTCAAGTCTTGAAAGTTGGTGAATTCACTTGTAATGCCTTGGAAACACAAAGATAAATTTTTGAAATAATGGAACAATATCTCATGTCTAAATTATAGTCCACCAATATTAAGTTGGAAACTCATATTGTAATACTTGACATTTTATATAATATAATTTATGGTTGAAATTATTTATAGTTGCACGTGATAATATTTAGTATTGACATATGTAACTTGTGTTTTCACACTAGATGAATTTGCACATTGTATGACATTTTCTAGTAGCAAAATCATACTAATTAATTTGTGTTGATTAATAATGAACATGTAAAATAAATATAAAACTACTAAATTAGTAGTTCATATTTGATTAATGACGAACACAGATAAAATGAATACGTGGCTAAATTATTCGCTTATAATTATTATTAATGAATGTAAATGAAACAAATATAAACTATTAAATTAGTTGTTTGTATAATGAATATGAAACTACCAAAAAAAATTAAAGGACTGTTGCAAATGATAAATTCATGATTACAAATGACGACAAATTTTTCCATTAATGCAACTATTATTAGCTAATTTACAATATCTTATAACATGACCAAAATTTGGTCATATTTCGTTGGTCATTAATTGGTTTCAAATGGTGACTAAAATTTTCATATATATGACTATTCGTAGCTAATTTATAATATCTTATAACACAACCAACATTTTGGTCGTATTTATTTTGTCATTAATTAGTTTTCTCAAGTGATCATATAGTAATATATTTTGTTGTATATTTAGTCATTTATTGTGGCAATTAATGACTAAATTTATGACCAAATTTATGACTAAATATACTACTAGATGATAAAATTGAAACAACTAATTAATGACTAAGGTAAAAATGACTAAAAGTTGGTCGCATTATAAGATACTATAAATTAGCTACTATTGGTCACCGACTGAAAAATGGTATTTAATATGCACATTTTAGTCATTTTTTAGTAACTAATTAGCTATTTTCTACTAGTGAATGATGCCTGAGTATTAAATAATTTATCTTAACATGCATGCTTTTGATTCATCCTCAATTATTGTTGGGTTAGAAATTAGTGTAGGAAAGGAAGAAATAACTAATAAACATGGAAAGGTGTGAAGCTCTAGGTATTATACTTTCAGATATGCAAATGGTTACTCACTTCCACTCATTTCATTCAATAAAATATTATGCCAGTGATACGTTGCCAAGGTCATGCCTTGTGACTTTTCAGGTGATTTGATGTTTGTGAATCCTAATTACTAACCTTCACTAGTGTACAATCCTATTAACAAAGAAGCAAAGATTTACATTTCAGTGAGTTATCTTCTCACGAGCCTAGTCAAAATCATGGGAATACTTTAAATTTTTTAGTTTTAAATTTGAGATTTTGTTTGAGAACATGTTATGAAACCAACTCACATGTTTTGAAATGTAGAAGGTGCATTGGTAAGGCAAAACTGCATGACCAGAAATTCATAATGACCCTCATGAGTTCTAAATGTTGTTTTTGGAATGCCTTCAATCTTCATTCTGATTTGATGATATCCTGAACGAAGATCCAGCTTGGTGAAGTAAATTGATCCATGCAATTCATCCAATAATTCATCAATGATAGGGACGGGAAATTTATCTTTAATAGTGAGCTTGTTGAGCTCCCTATAATCTAGACACATGTGCCATGATCCATCCTTCTTGTGAACCAATACAATTGGAGCAGAGAAAGAAATTTGACCAGGTTGAATTACACCAACCTCTAGCATTGCTGCAACCATACATTCAATTTCACTCTTTTGGGCATAAGGATATCTGTAAGGCCCGATGTTTGGAGGAACACTTCCTGGAATGAAATGAATAGCATGATCATGATCACAAATAGGTGGGAGGCCTTTGGGAGTCTCAAATACCTTGGAATGATTGTCCAAGACTTTTTGGAGATCTAGATAAATAGATGATTTCAATGTGGGAACCTCTAACGAACATAATTGTGCAATTATGCCTCGTTGTTCTTTCTTTCGAATATTTGTCATTCCATTAGAGCTAATTATCTTTGTTAGTTTCCCTTCAATACCCCTTAATTCAACTTCCTTTCCTTCTGAAGAAAATTTCATGAAAAGTTCTCGAAAATTAAAAGCTATTGTACCCAAGGATTGTAGTCATTTGACTTCTAGTACAACATCAGCACCGCCCATTGGAATGGAAAGCAATGGGCTATTCAATACATATTCTCCCATGGATAGTTTGATATTCTGGCACTTTCTAGAGCAATTTATTGTTCCTCCACTTGCAACCATCACTTTACATTCTGTTACTTGATATAGGAAGCAATTCATTTCCTTGGCTATCTTACAATGAATAAAATTATGGGTACTGCCCAAATCAATGAACACTATTACCTTTTTCTTCGTGATATGCCATTTTATCTTGATAGTTTGAGGAGTGGTAAGTCCGGCAAATGCATTACAAGATATGGTCGAATTCATTTATTCCTTCTCTATTGTTTGTTCTTGGTGTATATCCTCTTCCTTTTATGTTTTTTATTCCTTTTCTTCCTCCTCTTCACAATCTAGGTAAAATCATTTCTTCTCACCACACTTATGAACTTTAGTTTATTTTCTATGACAACTCTAACAAAGCCCTTTTGCTCTATTTTCTTCCAATTTTTGTGGTGTCATCCTTGTATGTCGTGGAAGGCTAGGGGCAAGAACACTTCCATCTTTATAATTTTGAGTGGTAGGCTTCCTTGTTGCCATAATTTTTCTTTCCATTTTTCTTGCCAACCTGAATGCCTTCTCCAATGAATTAGGTTCCCAAAGGAAAACTTCATGTTGGATGTTATCCTTTAAAGTCCATATGAACACATCAATCCTATGCTCCTCTGGAATATATTTTACCCTTATATTCAATTTTTGGAAGTCCTTAACGTGATCCATCATTGAACCCTTTTGTTTGAGATTTATCAATTGGCTAAACAAAATGTTGCTTTTTGTATCCTCATAATGTGCTACCATTTCATCCATAAAAATTTCCCTAGTGAAAATTTATTTACGAGAGCAAAGCCATCGATACCATATAAATTGATTTGGTTCCAAATATAAAGTTTCAATGCGTACCTTTTGCGTGTTTTTCACATTATGGAGATCAAAATATTGCTCCATCTGTAGTAACCATGTTATAGGATCCTTGTCATCAAACTTCCTCATATCGATCTTTGTAATATGGTGGGTCTTAGATCTAATGTTAGAGTCTATGAAATCATGATTAACATTTATTTTGTTCTCATCATTAGTTTCCTCTAGTACCCTTTCACCATTAGTAAGCATTTATTGTAGAAACTTTGTCAAATATGTCTTCTATTCTTCCATGTTGCCTTTAAGTTTTTCTTCTAAACCATCCATCTTAACTTCCACGCCATGCATCTTAGCTTTCACGTCATTCATTTTAGCTTCCACATCATTCATCTTAGCTTCTATGGCTTTCTTTAAACCATCCATCTTAGCTTCCGTTACTTTTTGTGGGAGTGAATTTTGTTGCACATCGTCTCATAATTTTGATATATCATGTTGGATTTCTTCCTCTTCTTCATGAGCCATGCTAGAGCTTTCAGGTTGCTTACTAGGTGTTTCCATTTTCTTTCTTTGAGGCATAGATTATTATAATTATGCTTCACTATGCCCTTTGAATTCCTTCAACTAATTTTTCAAACCAAACTTATGAAAAATTATAAAAAACTACACACCTTTTTTCACTTTGTAGGAGTTCGATATTGTATCTAATGTATCTATGAAATTTCGGATCTCCAAGGTCTAAAATTGCAAAATCCAATAGCCCTATGAGTCCTCTTTCCAACACCACTAGTCTGATTGAAATTGGTTCTTCAAGAAAGTGTTATGCCCAATATCCAAAGGTGCCCTGATTATACACGTTTTCAGTAGAGAGAACTTGTACGAAGTGCCAAGTGTCACCACTTCAACCTTCGGACTTGAAAACGAGGCATAGAAAACTACAATCCATCCTTTTTCTATAACTTTTAATGTAATTTTAATATAACACTCAAAGAGAAAGTTATGAAGTGTTTCCCAAGGTCACATGTTTAGGATGTAATTCTGGAGCCTACAGAAACCGTAACTTCCTTGGATCATATCTCCGAAAATATAGTGAGACAAGATATGAAATTCAGACCCAAGGATCATCGAGATTTCAACATAAATGATTTTTTTTAGCATCTGAAATGTTTTAGATAAAAAGTTATATCAAAAATTCCACGATGACTTGTTTTGGAGTAGCGATACCCTTGAATCCAAAACTCTGATACCAAGTGTTATGAAATGAGCTCACAAAAGGATAGAAAATATCAATCAACGAATTAGAAATCAGCCTCTTTGAGGGGGAACCTCCTTTACATTACACAAATGAACAATTCTTAGATGATATAAATGGAAAAATCTCCTTTCTATATAGAGGAGTCTAAAGGCCCACAACATAATCAAATCCGATAGAACAATAATAATATAAGTGCACAAAAATAACAATAGTGTGCTTCTATGGAGAACAATAATAACACTATGGGGACAATATGGGCACAACATAATAATAAGGGCTACAACGACAATAATAATTGGGGAATCACTAGTATTATAGGGACCTAGTAGAACATGTTGTAAATATTGTATGCTTTTTAAAAAGAATTTGATAAAAAATTATAAGAGATTATTAGTTAAAAGAAAAAAATTCCCTCCATAATGATAAGATTAAAATAGAAGGCCATTATAAAGAAGCATGTCTAGTTGGAGAGTAGGATCAAATTTTGTTTATATTCAACATCCTCACCTTCTATCACTAGTTTATCCATCTTCATCCAACCCAGTGCCATATATTTGTGGCCATCTCATCTACAATTTGTTTGAGTCTGTATATACCTTGGTTTTTAACAAATTATCTTAGACTATCAAAAAATCTAAACCTATTTTGCAATCAAAGGGTCAATGACCATCCTGGTTTTCCTACCCCAATAGTGAAAACAAATCATTTGATTGAGATTGTATATACCTTTATTTTGAACAAATTCTCTTAGCCTATCAGGCAACATAAAATCATTTTTGCAATCAAAGTTGGGTCAATAGAAACCCTTGTTGTCCTATCCCAACCATCCAAACCAATAGGCTTTCATGAGTAGTTTCTATCCATAGGCTTTCAACTACCAAATATTTACTACAAAAGTGAGTTGTCTTTAACCCCCAACCACCTTATTTCTTTTCTTCATTATTAACCTCCATTTAACGAGGGGGATTCCATAAGTTTCACTTTTGGGTTACACTATACTATTGTGCTCTATACAAATAACCTTTTTATTATGTCTTTCTTTATGTCTTCATTCCATTCTCAATATAGTATGGATCACTTAAGTCATGACCTAATTCCATATAAAATTGTTTCATCAATGGAAAAGACAATAAAGGTATGCATGATTTATATCTTCACCTTTTGTTTTCTTATATTGTTTAGCTAAATTATGCTTTCCGTCCTCACTAATCAAGAATTCCAGCAACTTATGCTTGTAAAATAATGAAAACAAATTATTATAAGGCGTTTGAAATTTTCTCTTCGTAACAATTATTTTGGAAATGATTCTATGTAGAAATTTGCACAAAATTTTTGTAGATACACATTTGCAACTACCCCTTGTTATTCTCTTGGGTCCAATTGACGTATTTTGGTCAGTTTTTGACACTAAACAAAAATATGTCTTCTTTCGCTTCATAAGTTTGATCCCTTTGACTTGTCAACAATAAAACAAATTGCTTAATGTATTATTTTTTTTTACCTAGGAAGGAATATTGGAAGCATAATGTGGACAATTGATATCCATGTGTGATTTTATCTTCAAGGGGATTGAAATATGCAAGTATGCCTTAGACTGGTACTATATATTTCACTATATTTATGGTATTCTATCTATGATAGGATGTTCCATGCTATCATCCCTTTGAAATCCAACATCACTGAGCTCGTAGAGGATTTCATGCTTCTAATGTGTCACTAATTCTCAGATAAGTCTACAATAATTTTCCAAGTGTGAGACAATAGAGAGCAATAAAATTTGCTAGTCATAGTACATACTTGTATAATCTCTATTGTCATTTGAGTCCCTCCATGGTGAAGGATTTTCTATATTTTCAATGAAAGAAACCTTATATACTGTTATGAAACCATCTCACAAAAAGATAGAAAAGATAGATTAACACCTTAGAATTCAGCCTCTTCGAGGGGGAAACCTCCTTTACATTACATAAATGAACAATTCTTGGATGATACAAATGACAAGACCTCCTTTCTATATATAGGAGTCTAAGGGGTCATAATATAATCAGAGCCGACATAACAATAATAATGTAAGGGCACAATAATAACAATAGTGGGCTTCTATGGGGACTACATCGGTACAACAATATAATAAGGGGGTTGTACTAATAACAATAAGGGGTCACACTGATAGTATAGAGGCCTAACATGACCCTCTCCTTCAAAAAGTGTTGTCCTCAATGCTTGAGAAGTTCTTGATGCTTCTGTATAAAATTCTTGTCCTTCCATGTGAAATCTTTAACAAGTAAGTTCTTCCACTTGATGAGATGCTTTTAAATTGATCAATTTTGTAGTTGTCGACTTCTCAGTTCTGTAAATGCTTTAGGTTCTAATATGCTTTTTCCTTCCTTGTCAAGTTCTAGCAATATTGTTGGAACTGGGATATTTAGCAACTTTTGATTGAGTTCCCACCCTACTTCGCCGTTCTTCCATTCATACCTTCCTTTGTTTATCAAATTTGGTTGGATAATTGTACCAACCTCTACCATTTCTGCAACCATATGTTCAATTTCACTCCTTTGGGCATATGGATATCTATAAGGCTTGACGTTTGGAGGAACACATCCTGGAATAAAATGAATATCATGATCATGATCACGAATATGTGGGAGACCTTTGGGAATCTAAAATACATTGGAATGATTGTCCAGGACTTTTTGGAGATCTAGAGAAATACATGATTTCGATGTGTGAATAGTTAGCGAACATAATTGTGCAATTAAGCCTCATTGTTCTTGATTTGGAAGCTTTTTCATTCCGTCAGAGTTGATTATCCTGGTTTCCCTGTGATACCCCTTAATTCAACTTCATTTCCTTCTGAAGAAAATTTCATAAAAAGTTCTTGAAAATTAAAATCTGTTGTACCCAAGGATTGTAGCCATTAGACTCCTAGTACAACATCAGCACCACCCATTGGAATGGAAAACATTGGGCTAGTCAATAAATATTCTCCCATGGATAGCTTGATATTATGGCACTTTCCAGAGAAATTTATGGTTCTTCCACTTACAACTGTCACTTGACACTCTGGTGCTGGATGTAGAAAGAAATTCAAGTCCTTGGCTATCTTACAATTAATAAAATTATGGGTACTACCTGAATCAATCAACACTATTACCTTTTTCTTCTTGATATGTCCTTATATCTTCATAGTTTGAGGAGTGGTAATTTCGACGAATTCATTACAAGATATGGTCGGATTCATTTCTTCTTTCTTTGGGGTTGGTTCCTGGTGAGTATCCTTTTCTTTTGATGTTTCTTGATACTTTTCTTCCTGATATTTCACTGTTTGAACCTTCTTCTTCTTGATATGTCCTTCTATCTTGAGAGTTTGAGTAGTGGTAATTTCTTCCAATGCTTTACTAAATATGGTTGGATTCATTTCTTGATGCTCGATGTGACCTTTCACTTCTTGAACATTTTTCTTCTTGATATGTCCTTCTATCTTGATAGTTTGAGGAGTGGTAATTATGGCCAATGCATTACAAGATATGGTTGGATTCATTTTGTTCTTTCTCGATGTGATCTTTCACTTCTTGAACCTTTTTCTACTTGATATGTCCTTCTATCTTGAGAGTCTGAGGAGAGGTAATTCTTTCCAATTCTTTACAATATATGGTCAGATTCATTTCTTCTTTCTCTAGGGTTAGGTCCTAGTGCATATCCTCTTCTTTTGATGTTTCTTGATCCTTTTCTTCCTCCTCTTCATACTCTATGTTAAATAATTTCTTCTCAGCAAACTTATGACCTTTGGTGCATTTTCTATCACAACTGTAACAAAGCCCTTTTTTTCTCTTTTCTTCCAATTGTTGTGGTGTAACCCTTGTAGGTCGTGGAACGCTAGGAGAAACAACATTTTGATTATTATAGTTGTGAGGGGTAGACTTCCTTGTTGCCATAATTTTACTTTCCACTTTCGAAAAATTGCTCCATCTGTAGTATCCATGTTGTGGGATCCTTGCCATCAAACTTCCTTATATTGATTTTTGGAATATTGTGGTTCTTAGATCGAACGTTAGAGTTTATGAAATCATGATTAACATTTATTTTTTTCTCATCGTGAGCTTCCTTGACTACCCTTTCACCATTAGTAAGTATTTCTTGTAGAAAATTTGTCAAATCTGTCTTCAAATCTGCCATTCCTGTCTTCAAATTTGTCTTCAAATCTATCTTCAAATCTATCTTCAAATCGTCCATATTAGCTTCCATGTCATTTATCTTAGCTTATACATCTTTCTTTAAACCATCCATCTTAGATTCTGTTACTTTTCGTGCAAGTGATATTTGTTGCACTGGGTCTCGTAATTTTGATATATCATGTTGCATTTCTTCCTCTTCTTCATAAGTGATGCTAGAACTTTCAGGTTTCTTACTAGGTGTTTGCATTTTCCTTCCTCGAGGCACCAGTTACCAATAATAATGCTATACTATGCCCTTTGAATTCCTTCAAAATAATTTTTCAAAACAAGCTTAAGAAAAAATTTAAAAAAATCTACACAGCTTTTTTCACTTTGTAGTGGCTTGATATTGCCTCTGATGTATCTCTGTAATTTCAGATCTTCCAGTTCTAAAATTGTGACCTAGAGTAACCCTCTGTGTCCTCTTTCCAATTCCACCAGTCTGATCGAATTTAGATTCTTCAAGAAAGAGTTATGCACAATTTCCCAAGATGACCTAATTATATACCTTCATAAGAGTGAACTTGTATGAAGTGCCACGTGTCACTGTTTCGACCTTAGGATCTAAAAAATGTACACAGGAAGCTACAGTCCGTCCTATTTTTGTAACTTCTTACCAAATTTCAATCTGATGCTCAAAACAAAAGTTATGACTATCTTCCCCAGGTCACCTGTTTGGAATGTAATTCAGGATTCTGCAAAAAGACCGACTTCCTCAGATCATATCTCCGCAAATATTGCGCGAAAAGCTCTGAAATTCGAATCCAAGCTTCAACGTGATTTCTTCTCAAACAGGTTTTTTTTGTAGCATCTGAAACATTGTAGAAAAAAATGTTATAGTGAAAATTCCACGATGACCTGTTTTAAGCAGCGAAACCCTAGAATTCAAAGCTCTGATACCAAATGTTATGAAACCAGTTCATAAAAAGATAGAAAAGATAGATTAATGCCTTATAATTCAACCTCTTCGAGGGGGAAACCTCCTTTACATTACATAAATGAACAACTATTGGATGATACAAATGACAAGACCTCCTATCTATATATAGGAGTCTAAGGGGTCATAATATAATCAGAGTCGACATAACAATAATAATATAATGGCACAATAATAACAATAGTGGGCTTCTATGGGGACTACATGGGTACAACAATATAATAAGGGGGTTGTACTAATAACAATAAGGGGTTACACTAGTAGTATAAGGGCCTAACATAGACATATTGTCTTAATATTTTAAGAATTTTAATGAGTTGCCTCTTTCTAATGTTAAGTCTAGAAATTATAGCTATTTTTTATGTCAACAGGTTCATTGAATGTGTCATGAACATTTATTTTCGAAATATTATAGACGTAATAGGAAATTTAGTGTTGTTTCTAAGATAGTTTACTTCTTTTCTTTGTTCCTTCTTTACAAATTGAACAATAATTACTCCCTCTTTGTGTCTATCTTCCTTCTACTTGCTAAGTGAAGATTTGATTACACATCCTTTTTTTGTCATCTTAGGGGTTTTACTTTGTCCTTATGTTAAAGTCACCACTACGAGATTGGTTTAGCAGTGTAGACCTTAGAGTTCCAAGCTAGTTGTTAGGCTTATAAATATCTCAGGGAAACAATTTTTCTAGCCATAGATGTTAAGAAATATGTTGGGTGACACTATACTCACCATCTTTGTTGGGTTTTACATGTATGGGGATTGTTTTTAAACCCTTCTTTTTTTATTCACCCCATTTTTCCTATGGGTTATTCTTGTTCTCAATCGTATTTCTTGTACATATTATTACATTTCATATATACGTTTTTCATACTAATTTTCTAAGATGCTTTAAGATGCTTTAGAACTCCCAATGTAGAATATGGATATTGAACTTTTGTAGTTCCATTAGCCATATTTGTGTTGGGTGTGGAGCCTAATTATTTTCTGTATTCAAAGGTTTCAGCCAGATGTATACCCCCGGAAGACTGTACAAGCCTCCATGCAGGGGGGGTACGGGTGTGTGGGGGACTTGTCCCCCCCGCGGGGGTCCGAGGGGGCTAATCCCCCCCAGTTGGGGAGTTTGGGGGCAGTGCCCCTGAAGCTAAAAATAGATGTAAAATTGCCTTGTAAAAGTTTAGTAATTTCTAGTCAATCTGGGCCGTCCATTAGGCGGATGATCTGACAGTTGAAGTTATGTTTAATTTAGGGTTTTTTGCCCTAGAAGGCAACCCCTCACTATATATGAGGGAATTGTATTGTGTCTATCTTATATCTGTATTCTGAGTGAGCAAGAGAGAGGAGATTGAGAGTGAAGAGGGTGTTATAGTGAATCTACTGTAGGTTGTATCTTTTCATTTTACTGGATAATATAATAAAAGAAGGACTGGCTGTTTCTCCATTGATGTAGCCGAAACTGGGTGAACCATGTATATTTGTGTCTCTCTTGTTTTATGCATTTTCTGTGTTTATATTTTTGCAATATTTCATGTGTTCCATTGCTCTGTAATATATAATTTTCTAACAAATGGTATCAGAGCCAAAGGTCTATTTGGCTGATAAACTCGCAAGAGAGAAGGGTTCCTAGTTTGAGTGGGAGCAATGGTGGAAGATGGTAGGTTTAGGGTAAAAAAATTCAACAACCAAAACTACCAGCTGTGGAAGATGCGAATGGAAGATTATCTATATCAAAGAGATTTGTACCTACCATTGAGCGGAAAGATAAAGAAGCTGACAAGTATGACAGACACAGAATGGGATATTCTTGACAAAAAGGCACTTAGAACAATACGGTTGTGCCTAGTGGCATTTAATATTTCAAACGAAACAACAACAGAGGGTTTAATGTCAGCATTGGCCAAACTATATGAAAAGCCCTCGGTCTCAAATAATGTATTTCTTATGAAGCGTTTATTTAATATGAAGATGTCATAAGGTGGATCTGTTGCAGACCATTTAAGTGATTTTAATACAGTTACAAGTCAGTTAAGTTTTGTAGGGGTAAATTTTGATGAAGAAGTTAAGGCTCTGTTATTTTTGTGCTCTTTGCCAGAAAGTTGGAATGGTTTAGTTATGGCCTTTAGTAACTCTATCTTTGGATCTATTACTTTAAAGTTTAATGATGTTGTTAGTGCAATCCTTAGCGAGGAAATGCGATGGAAAAGCTCCAGTGAGACATCGGGTAATGCTTTGACTACAGAGACTAGGGGAAGAAAAATGGAAAGAGGAAAGAGCCCAAGATATCGCAGTAAGTCAAGAAAAGGAAAATCCAAGTCCAGATTGGGTATAGTGTGCTGGAAATGTGGGAAGAAAGGACACCTGAAGAAATACTGCAAGTCTCGGAAGGGAAAAGGAGACACGCAGCAAGAAACTAATCATGAAGCGAATGTAACAGGTGATGTGTTGCAAGATTCTTTGATTCTTTCACTAGAAAATATTATTGATGCCTGGGTGGTAGATTTAGGGGCCTCATTCCATGCCACACCTGATAAGAAACATTTTCATGATTATGTTCAAGGAGATTTTGGACAGGTTCAATTGGATGATGATAAACCCTATAAAATCATTGGAATGGGTACAGTTTTCATAAAACAACATAATGAAAATCAATGGCTATTGAAGGAGGTAAGGCATGTTCCAAATCTGAAGAAAAGTCTGATCTCAACAGGGCAGTTGGGAGGTGAAGGTTGCATAACTACTTTCACGTATAAAACCTGGAAGGTCACTAAAGGATCCTTGATAATAGCAAAAGGAGAAA